>JAAUXT010112187.1_pt1 | contig 19406 bp, 16 predicted proteins | sample 7278171 | NCBI WGS metagenome assembly JAAUXT01 (sample SAMN14350112, study PRJNA611818) | marine sediment metagenome | isolation source: surface marine sediment (1.8m) | place: French Polynesia: Moorea | collected 2018-08 | reverse complement strand
CGCACAAGAAGCTTCAGGACGACGCTGTCAGCCCTGAGCCGGTCTTCGCGGACCCTGACCCTGCCCCGCACAAGAAGCTTCAGGACGACGCTGTCAGCCCTGAGCCGGTCTCGGTGGACCCTGACCTGAGTACGCGCAGCTTCCCGTCGGAGCACGCCGTCGCGAGGAGCCCGAGGCGCGGCAGGACGCCCCCTGGTGGCGGCGCGGGGCAGCGCGCTCGGAACGGGCACCACTTCATCTGCCACACGGCTCCGAAGGCGTGCAGGATGAGCAGGTCGAGCCGCGGCTCCGGCGCCGTCCTGCAAACAGTCCGGTCGTTTACGTCTCACCACGCCCAACGAATCTAGTCACGTCAAATTTTCCCAAGGGGCCGTAGGTGTCTATCTCTTTTGGAGATTATTGTTTTCACTGCTTTTCTTCCGCAGGGCTTGGGTGCAGCAAGTATTAGAGTCAGAAGATCGCCCGCACTCGTTGTGCGTGACCGTCCACGATGACGTCACGAGTGCGAGCTCAGGTCCGAAGTCCCAACGACAATCCCTGCTGATTGGTTCCCCAGCTATGTGTGGATGTGTTGCGCGTTGCGTTCCAGTTGCAGCGTTCACTGACCGCCTCAGCGCCGCTGGGCGTGACGCGTCCACGCCGACACGCGCAACAGAGACTCAAACACGCGCGTCCCTCACCGCTCATTAAGCACGCCGCAGTTCCAGATCTGGACGACGCTGTCGAACTGGTAGAGCTTTTTACACAGGAGTCGCCTGTGTGAGGAGGCGTCCGCGTAGAGGGCGAGGTGCTGCACTGCCGCCGCCGCCGCCACCGGCGTCGGGCACCAGGCGAGACACGTGACGGGGCCGCCCGCGTTCAGAACCGCCGAGTCTGTGGTACAGCATAGTGTATTGGTTGGGGTCCACAACGGGTTCCCATTGGAGGCGTGCGGCGTTGCGTGGCAACGCAACGTGGTCAAGTCTTTCCAAAGCGCACCAAAAGTTTTGAGAACCCTGGATCCACCCTCGGATCCACCCGTGAACCCTGCATCCGCATGCGCACCTTTCTCCCCCAGGGCCTCGAACGATCGCAGCTGGGCTGATGTCCCGGTCTTCCTGCCTTTCCGCACTTCAAATGCGATCTTCGTCTCGAGCGACGGAAGCCCCGGGCAGACCCCGTCGTCACTGAAACACGAACGATTTTGTGTAGAATTTGCTCCCGATCTCCCGATGAAACGCGGAAAGCTTTTGAGCGAACATCTCAAAGGCGTGCGATGAAACGCAACTGCATACACACGTGGTGTTGAAATCGAACTGTCTTTGATTCAGCCCTGGTGTGACTCACTTGTGTGTAGGTATGTGTCTCCAGTGCTGCACCCTGGTGTGACTCACCTGTCTGTGGGCACGTGTCTCCAGTGCTGCACCCTGGTGTGACTCACCTGTCTGTAGGCACGTGTCTCCAGTGCTGCACCCTGGTGTGACTCACCTGTCTGTAGGCATGTGTCTCCAGTGCTGCACCCTGGTGTGACTCACCTGTCTGGGCACGTGTCTCCAGTGCTGCACCCTGGTGTGACTCACTTGTGTGTAGGTATGTGTCTCCAGTGCTGCACCCTGGTGTGACTCACCTATCTATAGGCACGTGTCTGCAGTGCTGCACCCTGGTGTGACTCACCTGTCTGTAGGCACGTGTCTCCAGTGCTGCACCCTGGTGTGACTCACTTGTGTGTAGGCATGTGTCTCCAGTGCTGCACCCTGGTGTGACTCACCTGTCTGTAGGCACGTGTCTCCAGTGCTGCGCCCTGGTGTGACTCACCTGTCTGTGGGTACGTGTCTCCAGTGCTGCGCCCTGGTGTGCCACTCCGTGTAGAGCGGCGCGCCCTGCTCGTGTCTGCGGTACCACTCCAGGGTCCGCTCCGCCTCATCCATCAACACTGTATGGCAGAGAACAGACGCATTTGAGCACAACGGCTCCATCCGTCCACGTGCTCGCTACTTCCGGTACAAGGATGGGAGCTGCAGAGCACGTGTCTCGTGCCGCACACGTTGGATAAAAGCAAGTATGTCCACCAGAAAGCGAATTCAACGTCCCGACCACGTGGGTCGGGCCCCTGTGACCGGAAGCGGAAGTCACGTGGTGCTCACTCTGCTCGTGGTCGGTGAGTCGGCTCCGCGCCATCGCCATCCCGCTCCTCTCCATCGCTCCTCGGCGACGCTGCTTCTTCCGCGTCGGCTTCTCGTCGTCTGCAAAGGAATGGCGGGACGTGCGAGATGTACCAGGGTTGTCCCACTTCTGACGACCGAACTGAACGTCGTCAGGTGACCCCCTTGAATGCGTCGGGACCTTGACTACAATTTGGTCACCAGAAGTGGGTATCGCATCAGCAGAAAGTGGAACGTGCATGTTTAGCGACGAGCTCTTGGACACGGGTGGCTGATTCGAGACAAGAGCAGACTCCCAGAAGTCCACCTTGAAGTCACAAGAGTACAACAGTGTCGCTGTCGTTTATCGCACAACTGAACGGGTACGATGTGTGAGAGCGATTTCAACTTGGACTTGTCTGTGTGCAACGTTGTTCCGGTGGCTGCGGACAACACTGTAGTAGACCTGTACTGGTTCGACACACACACACACACAGGCACACACACACACGCAGCGCACCAAAGTCGTAGTCGGACGACAGGTCGTCTTCGTCCGTCTCCTCGAGTAGCGACCCCTCGTGTTCGTCGCTCTGGTCGTCGTCGTCGTCGCTCGCGAGCGTCACGTCCGGGTCGGCGTCGGAGTCGTCCGCGTCCGACGCGCGTGGCTCCCTCTGCACGAGAAACCACGTCACTAACGGCGACGCACACCGGCGTCACGCCACACGCAAGGAGATAGGCGCTACGTGGTCACTTTTCACGCGGCGTTCACAAATTCGCACAGGGTACAAGCAAGGTACACAAACAGGCTTGAGACAGTCTTCACATCCAAAGCACGTTGTGTGTGTGTGTGTGTGTGTGTGTGTGTGTGTGTGTGTGTGTCCCCGCTTGCGCGTGAGCGCGTGCTTCCCATACCGCATCTTTACACAAAATTTGTTGAAGTGCAACACACAAGCCAGTCATCAGATGCACCCTGACTTTGGAGGTCACTTTTTCCACAAAAGGTGCGCGGACCTCTGGGTAACTGCGGCACGCACACTTTGTTTGAACAGCGCGGCACAGGGTGACTCACCTCGTCCTCGTCAGACGTCTCCGCCGTCGTGCGCTGCTTATCCCCGATCGTGTGGAACTTCTGGATCGCTCTGAGTGCAGAGAAAACACCAAACACTGAATGAGCTGGCTTGGCTGTTGTCACGTGACAACTCAAACAATGCCACGAAGAAGAGACTCCTTCATAGGCTTGAAGCCATTCTGAGCTTCACCTCTTGTTGTGCAGTGTTGCAATACCACCCAAGTTCTCAATGCACACGTGTTGTTTGGACGAACATGAGGCCACAAGAGAAGGCATTCACCCAAAGATTCCACAGACGTGACTCGTCCAGGTTGACTGTTGAAAGCACGCCGGCTTGTGACAACAACAGAGTGCCAGTCCGTTGGTTTTGCCTGGTGGACACCAACGCGTCACCGCAACATCAACAGATGGTTCTGGTCCTTCCCTTCTTCCTTGTTACCAACAGAACCCACAGCTTGTTGTTACTTGCCATCACACCCAGTGTGAAGCTGTCACACCCAGTGTAAGGCTGTCACACTCAGTGTGAAGCTGTCACACCCAGTATGAAGCTGTCACACCCAGAGCAAGGCTGTCACACCCAGAGCGAGGCTGTCACACCCAGTGTGAAGCTGTCACACCCAGAGCGAGGTGGTCACACCCAGAGCAAGGCTGTCACACCCAGTGTGAAGCCATCACACCCAGTGTGAAGCTGTCACACCCAGTGTAAGGCTGTCACACTCAGTGTGAAGCTGTCACACCCAGTATGAAGCTGTCACACCCAGTGTGAAGCTGTCACACCCAGAGCGAGGCTGTCACACCCAGAGCAAGGCTGTCACACCCAGTGTGAAGCTGTCACACCCAGAGCGAGGCTGTCACACCCAGAGCAAGGCTGTCACACCCAGGGCGAGGCTGTCACACCCAGAGCGAGGCTGTCACACCCAGTGTGCAGCTGTCACACCCAGTGTGAAGCTGTCACACCCAGAGCGAGGCTGTCACACCCAGAGCAAGGCTGTCACACCCAGTGTGAAGCCGTCACACCCAGTGTGAAGCTGTCCCACCCAGTGTGAAGCTGTCACACCCAGTATGAAGCTGTCACACCCAGTGTGAAGCTGTCACACCCAGTCTAAAGCTGTCACATCCAGTGTAGAGCCGTCACACCCAGAGCGAGACTCACCGCTTGGCGGCGCCTCGTCGGATACGTCCACTCGGGGTGTACTCGGGTTCGGGCAGCTCCGTGCGCGTCGGCGTCACCTCCTCCTCCTCCACCTCCACGTAATACTGCTTCCTGCGGACCAAAGTACACGAGCGATTCAGTACACCCACGCCCATGCCAGTCACGCGACGGGTACTCGTGAGACACGTCATGCGTTCTGTCCCTTGATGCTGCAGAGTTTACTGCACACAGTACACCATACATCACACATCCTTGGTGGTTTGGGCACCAGGAACAATATAAAATCTCGCGCTTCCTGTGACACAGCGATCACTCACCCACCGAACCGAATCACCACGCCTCGAATCGTCACGTCATTCAATGGGGCTGCAACCAAACCACAACCCAACCACCCATACTCACTTGGGCGTTTTCCTCGGCGTCGGCACCCACCCCGGGGGGCGGGGGTGCTTCGGCGGCCGCCCCCGTCCTCTCTTCACTGGGGCTGGAGGAAGCAAGTCAACAGTGACGTACAATCCTCGGAGGGGCCTCAAGCACTGATCAATATTCTCACCAGAACCAAACAGAACTTGTTTTCTCGGTGCGTGTGTGTGCGTGCGTGTGCACGGAAACAGTGCGCGAGCGCAAATGCGTCCGTGCGCATGTGTGTGACGTGTTTGACCAGAGTCACAGACGTGAAGGAGAATGTTACCTGGTTCTGCCGACTGGACTGTGTTGCCGTCTGTTCCGTTCAAATTCTTCGCTTCTGTCTGCTTTGTCTGCGTTTTCGCTTTCTTGGCTTTCCCAGATGGCGCCTCCGTATCCGACGCGCGGCTCGGCTGCGGGGAGTCCAGAGCGCCATCTTTCGCTCGGGGACCAAGGTCAGTCGGGACGTCACTGTCGGCAGGTGGAGCCGCAGTGGCTCCTGTGCTGGATTCATCACGTGACACTGGAGATGACGTCGTGTCCTTGGATGGCGCATGCGCACTGGAGGCAGCCTGACGCACTGGCGTCGGTGACGCCGCAGAAGAGTCCTGAGCCTGGGAAACTGCACCGGATCCAGGGTCTGCTTGAGACGCAGCGAGACTTCGGCTGTTCTTTCCTTTCTTGAGAACCTTCCTTTTCCCGGTGGCTCGAGTCGTCTCTTTCTGCCCAGCGCCAGTTCTAACAGTGGACACAGGGGACGCTTTGGTCCCTGGACCAGACGCTGGCGCTTTCTGTGTTGCAGCCGAAGTGGTATTCGACGCAGCGCTCAGCGTTGGGTCACTGACCGGCACTAGCCCTGCCCGAGCCAACAGAGACGTGACGCTGGCGCCTCCTGGTGCCGGGAGGATTCGCGCATGCGCCAGCCTCCCATCCGGAAGTCTCACGAGCGGAAGCGACTGTGTGGATATCGGAGGCGCGGGAGTGCGGACGCCTACTTCCGGTGAAACGCCACTTCCGGGCAACAGACTTCTGGGAGCGCTCGATGACTGCGTCTTGGCGGAGTCTGACGCAGACGCCGTCAAAACTTGGTTCTTCAAACTTTGTGCTTGGGCAAACTTCAACTGCGCCGTTTTTGGCTGTGCACCTGGTGCGTTGAGATTTGGCTTCAAAATAGACACTGGACGCGCCTTTGCTTGGGTTGGGGACAGTACAGAAGTGTTTTGGGTGGGTCCGGGTTTCTTCTGTGCATTGATGCTCGGGTTGGAGTTGGGAGATGCAGAGGCTCCGTCTGGCTGCTTTCGCGTAGCTCCACTGACTAGAGACGTGACTGCAGCCTGTGTCTTCAGGGCTGGTCCTTGTTGCACGTGCGACACCAGCGCTGCGCGTGCCCCCTGGAGGCTTCCACCGGCGCCCCCAGGCACCGCTGACGCCTGGCTACTTGCAGCAGCAGGACTGCGCATGCGGCTATCGGAAATCACCATTTTGGTTCTCAGCTGGGGTGTGGCAGCAGGGACGTTTGATACTGCAGTAGGACTTGTCACCGTGGTTCCTGCAGGAACAACTTGAGCTGGAGGCGCCCTGGTTGCCACAGCGCCCTGAACACCAGAATCCCGCTGCGATCCTTCGCTGTTCTTCCGTTGCTGCGGCCGCTTTGCTTGAGGCACAATCGTGATTTCCCAGTCGGACCCAGAATCCTCTGCTTCTGGGTTGGTTTTCGTGCTGGGTTCCTTGGCGCCATCTCGCGACTTGCTCGGGGCTTCGCCCTCAGGATCTGCGATTCTCACTTCCGGTGCACGTGACCCAGAGACTCCCTCTGGTGCCTTCAGTTCCACGTCACTCGCCACTTTCTGGCTTTTTCTGCGCCCTCGCCCTGAACTGGGCGTGCCTGCCAAGTCGTCGACACTTTTCGACGGCCGACCCCGCCCCTTGGTCTGGAATGCTTCAGGATGATCCATGCCCTGCGCAGATTCGCACTCTGATTTGCGCTTGCCCGCTGCCCTGCCTGGTCTCTTGTTCAGGGCATCATCAGGCGACCCGGCTTTGCCCTCGGTGGCTTTCTCGCTAGATTCCCGCTCCTGACTCTCACCCACCTCCTGTTCATGTCTTTGGGATCGTCTTCTCTCTCTCCTCCCACTCGCGCGCGTTACCTGAGGACTCGGCACCTCCGACGGCACTTCGGCAGTTTTCGTGGAACGTCGGCTCCTCCCCTTCGCCACGGACGCGTCTGACGTTCCCCCGACGCTTGCGTCTGACTCGGTTGTTTCCTTCGACGGCACGTCTTGCTTTACCTGAGACATGTCACTGGGCGATTCATGTTGAGAACTTGACTTGCGTTTCTGACTTTTCCCCGGGTTTGCCTGCGATTCACTGACAGACTGGCTGGTTTCAGTCCTTTCCGGTTTGTCACGTGACTCGTTGTCTCTGTTTATGGCGGCAGTCTGTTTCGGGGTTCTCCCGCGTCTTCTTGGTGGCGCTGCAGTCGGAGATTTCACTTCAGTGTCGCCCTCTCCCACATCGTCACTGTCCACACCACTGGTGGCGCCACCGCCGCGGGACTCGGACGCACAGCCGCGGAGCTCTTTGCTCACTGGGCTTTCCGCCCGTTTGGTCACTTTCTCAGGGAGCGGGTTTCTCGAGGGGCATTTCGCTTTTCTCTTGCTGCTACCGCCGGTCCTTCCAGAGACGACGCCAGGCGCGGGAGGCGCCACGCCAGCCGCCGGAAAAGTAACGCCAGCTGCCGCTGAAACAACGCCAGCTGCGGGGCAGGTGACGTCACCCTTTGGGGAGGCAACGCCGTCCCTCCCAGAGACAACGCCAGCCTTTGCGGATGGGACACCAGCCTTTGGGGACGCGACGCCAGCCCTGGAGGAGACGCCGGCTCTTGGCGCATGCGTGGTCAGCATCGTCGTCTCCGCCTTCGCCGGTCGCTGCTTCATCACTTGGAATATGATGTCGTCCATGGCTGCGAGGCCCGACGCCTTCACTGCAGACGAGCCTGACGCCTTCAGACCTGCGCGAAGCACGGTCAAAGGTGAGTCCAAATGCATAAACGTCCAGACATGGAAGTTTTGTTGGCGCTCAGGAATTAGAAAGGATCGACTTGATACCAAGCTGAGGCTGTGACGAAACTGTTTTCGCGCGGGGGTACGTGTGTGTGTGTGTGTGTGTGTGTGTGTGTTGTGTGCACAAAACCACGCGAGGTTGTGCGTGCGTATGTGTGTGTGTGTGCACAAAACCACGCGTGTTGGGTGTGTGTGACAGACAGACAGACAGACAGACAGACAGACAGACAGACAGACAGACAGACTCACCTTCCATCTTGGCCTTGCAGCGCAGCATGTGCCGATTCATCTGCCTCGCTGCGAAGAACTCGGTCCCACAGTGCGGACACTCCTTCTCCTGCAAAAGCAAGCGACAATGATCGGCACGCTTTGGCTGAGGTGGATCCTGACAAGAATTGCAACCACAACCCTTGCGGATCTAGAGGGTGAGGCTCAACCACCACCACCCCCGCCCCTCCTGCAAACCAGTCTGCCTAGCAAACTTGGCACAGTCGGGGCAGACTTGTGTTTTTGTCCCACCCTGACCCATGTCTGCCTGCACAGATATTCTGGAGATCTGGTACTCACACGGGCAGACATGTTTTCGCTGTGTCGCTGCAGACAGGACGATCACGCTGCAATTCTGGAGTCGTGCTGTTGCACACGTGGATCAAGACCTGCTCTGAAAAAGAAATGTCTGTGGCTGTTGAAGTGTTCGGAGTTCTGAGCTGGGAGGGGGGGGGGCAAAGCTACGACTTTCACAAACGTGTGCGTGGTTTCATCATGCGATGTGTTGACACAAGAACATTGTGGAGAAACGAGAACCAGCGTCTCCTGTCGGCGTGAACGTTGTGACAAAGAACTTGAGAACAAACAGACACACGGACATTGCCATGGACTGAAAAGTGAAGTTCTGAGCCCGGCTGACCAGCAAGCGAGAGGTCGGGGGTTCGAATCCCACTCAAAATCCCGTCCAACCAAGTTCTCAACAACTCACTCAAAATACTCACACCAATCTGAATCAAATTGTCGAGAGTTCACTGTGCGATCCTGATTGCTTGAACATCAAAATGTCAAAATTCTGACAAGCACTTGAACACGGCGTTCACTTACCGGCGTAAAGATGGCGGCATGGTGTAATCTCGCAGAGTCTCGTTCACACACACAAAATATTTTCCCTCGTTTGACATCTGGTAGCCCTCTCCTTCACAAAACAATTAAAAACAATGCAACCAGACACAATCTGCTTTTCGATGTCTTCCGGTAGATGAAGTGCGAAGCCATTCTCCATGAATTTCTTCTTTTTTTTACACCGATCTCGAAGTTTGATCACATGACCTAGCATCATGGCGGCGCCCACACCGTGTGTGCAGGCCTGAGAAATTGTCCTGTAAATTTGGTCAATTTGAGGCTTCTTTTGAAAACACAGGACCTAAAAAGTTTACTGTTCCCTGAAGTGAGTAGAAATATCTCACCTTGAGCAAAAATTAGGCGATTGGCCAAGGTGTTCATCAGTTAAAGCACATCTTTCGGTTGAAGCACATCTTTCGGGTCGCCGTGAGATTTCGAACGATCATCTTCAAAGTATACCTGGACTGTCTGCACCCTGTCGGAATGCAGTCGACGGGAAGTCAAGGCGGCACGCTACAGCCAATGCAGACAGGAGGCCAGCAGGTGAGTTTCGCGTGAAACTTGTGCAAAGTTTGCACTCTCCTGCAGACGCACCCAGTTCGGGCGTCCAATTCGGACATCTCTGTTCCCGATAAAATGCCGGTTGGCTGTAACCGTGGATGTTTTGACGTCAGAACTGCTTCAGAGCGTCGGCGCCAACTCTCATGTCGCAGTTTGTGAGTCAAGAGAACCCGACCCTTCATTTCAGGCGCCTGGAGCTGGGGCCGCAGCGCAGATGATTTCTCCGAGCAAAGAGGTAGACCTGAACTCTCAAATTTTGCCCTGTCAAGTTTTGGTCTGCCCAGTTCAGTCGATGCAGTTGGCCTCCCGGGACAAAAGAGCGATAAAGGGAAACAGCAAAGTGTTTGCAAAGTCCAAAGACTGATCTCAAGTGAACAACTGACGACTTGGTGACGAAATTTCACTTTGTCCCCAGGATCAGTGGCTCGCTGCGCAACGCACGAACCAGATGGCCATGTGGTTTGAAGACCGAAGGGTGAACACGGCCACGCTGTGCTGCACGGGACAACAAACCGTCCAGGACATCGTAGCGAAGACGCAGGACACCTTCAAATACCTCAAGGACTTGCAGGTCAGTCGCACGTGCTGTGTGATGTCATGCGTAGTGGCGTCAAGGAGCCACAACACACACACATACACACACGAATCACGTCCGGCCGAGAAAGTCATTTTATCAGTCAGCCTTTTGGATTTATTCTGACCCCGAACAACTGAGAAGGGAAAACGCCTTTGGAACATCTTGTTTGCTCAATTGCAGTTTTTGGGCTGCCATTCTCAGCAAACAAGAGTTTCTGTTGCCCTTGGTTCCATTCTGTCGAAAATCCTCCTCATTTCTTCAGCAAATTACCAATTCATTCCTGCTCACGGCATGGTCTTTTGAGCAAGGCACACAAAGCTGAAAACCTTTCCTTGTACGGGCCTGACGAAACAACGCAGCATTTTCGAGATGTCCGTGCCTGTCTTCGCGCAGCTGCCGAACGGCGCCAATGTGAGCACGCAGATGTGCGCCGAGCGTCGCGACAAGGTCGCCGAGACGCTGACGCACCTGCAGCAGCTCGCCAAGAGGCTGCGTCTCGTCTACCTCAAGGTCATCCACGACGCTCGTCACCTTGACGACCAGTCCGAGCTCGTCCAGTCTGTCGAGGTGAGGCGCGCATGCGCAGCGCGGAGTGAGACGCGGAGAGACCGCGACCCCGCGTTTTGCGCTGTTTTAAGGTGACTTCACATTGAGCTGCGTTTTGCGTCTGCGTTTTGCGGCATCACTGACTCCTGTGTCCGCACATTTTTTGCGTCAAGAATCGGCTGCTAGCGATAATCTGCGGCAAGCTACCTGCGTCACATTGGGTGTCATGTTGAAGTTTGATGCTGCCCAAGACTTTTGCCACCAAACGCAAAACGCAGCCTTATGCTGCAGCTCTATATGAAGTCACCTTTTTGCAGAAAATGGACAACGAGTGTTTGTGATAGATTGGTTGAGGTTCACCATTGTGTCCATAGGACCTCAACACCCAATCACTGCAAATTGTTTTTGCTTCGAACCAAGTGGAAACCAGGTGCACCTGCGCGTCAGGTTGCAATTTTGTTCAAAAGTTCCTTCAGCATTGGTTCTCAAAGCTAACAGTTCTGAAGTGCAGTTCAAGCCCTCACGTTGTCACGCCCCGTATTATCGCCCGTTGCAGGGGATTCTACCCATGGAGCGCGAGGACTGCACGGTCGGGGGCGTCGCGCCCACCATGAACGAGCACATTCCGTACGAGACGCAGGAGCGTCAGGAACGCATTGAGGTACGCGCTCAGCCTGGAGACCCGGTGCAACGAAATGACCAGACACCCGAAATGAGGAGCACGGGTGTCTGTTTCTGTTTGGTTGTGAAATGGCCAGGCACAGGTGTTCAGAGTGAAATAACCAAGCACCTCAAGGCATGTGTCTCATTTCAGGTCAGACTTGAAACGGCCACACATGGGGTGAACAATCTCAAAGTGGTAGTGTCAACTAATATCAATGTGTGTTAAAATGAGAAGGCAGCATGTGAAAATTTTGGGGTGTTTCTCCATTTCGTTCCACCCGGCAACTGGAGGTACGGTTTTTGGTGACATGGTGGCCAAGCAGGCCAGCCCCCCCCCCCCCAACCAAACGTGTCTCAACGTTTCAGGTCCTACAACCACCACCCTTTAGTGCGGGTTTGGGTGTTGCCCCGTATCTCTCAAGTTGATCTTGTGACGCGGATTTGACATTTCTTGTTTGGTCCCGTTTTGGCACACAGTCCGCTATTTCTCTGCTCAGAATTGTACAGTTATTGTGTGGTATTTCTGTTGCAGCAAGTTCAAGCGAAGAACAGGGAGCTGAAGGAAGTGATAGACATGCTGAGACTCATCATCTGGGAGATCAACACGATGCTGGACATGCGCAAAGTGTAGCACGAGGAGTGGAGGTCACGTGAGGGCCTCACCAACAGCTGGAGTACGAACAGGCAACACAGCGCCCGGTGTTTTTGTTGCAGACACGTGACGCATCCAGTGTTGAACAGCCGAGGGTTGAGTGTGAAACCGTTGGAATACGAGCACGTGATTGGGGCACCGGTTTCCAATGGCAACGTGTGCACGTGCTTTGACGCGCAGGTGTGGCAAGTGCGCACGCGCCGCGGATCGGAGACTGGTGTCTGCCTGGTGACTGTGGCGTGGACCACGGATGTGTGTGCGCACTTGGCGTGAATCGTCCTTGAACTTGGACAAACAATACCTGCCGCACACACCTGTGCCTGTAGAACCCGTGGATTTTCTGTGTAGACTCTACCAGTCTGCAGCGTCGTCACGCGTCGGGTCCGACTGCTTCACACCTCGTATGTGACTCATCCTGTGAAATCTTCACGTGTGTGTGCGTGTGTGTGTGTGTGTGTGTGTCTGTGCAGAGAACAACGCAAAATACGAACAATAATTAATAGCTGTATTTCATCAAAAATCATAAACCGTCGTCGTGTAACCGTATGTACAAACTGTAGCCCTATGTACAAACATGTATCCAGTATGGGTAACGAACGAACAGGAAGCAACGCGTTGCCATGGTAACGTACAGCTCTCGGGACTCGCGTCGCAGTGGCAGACGAGTCGGATATGACGATTGTGATGAGACGTTGAGTGCCGCGTGCACTCATGATGATGAGTGAGTGAGGTGTGGCGATAATGTACAAGTCAATGTTGAGGTGATCATGATGATCATGAGTTTGTCGAGCTAACGGAAGGATGCGTTGCAGGAATACGATACGTGTCACGGTTTGTTTACCCTGTTCACGCTGCAGCCTGCGTCACGCACGGTTTGCGTGCAACGCAACTTTACCTCCCTACTTTTGGAAGAACAAAGCAGAGCCCACAAAAGTTGATGTGATTGGTCGATGCGTGACGCAGGCGCAGTGCGGGAAATACTGAAGATGAACGTCTCGCTCGCGACGTGAAGGAATCCACGTCATCGCGAACGTGAACGTTGAATGAAACTCCTGTCGGATCAGGAGTGTGTGTGCGTGTGTGTGTGTGTGTGTGTGTGTGTGGTGGGAAATAGCACTGCGCGGCTCAACACCGTACAATTCTACACAATCAAAGCTACCACACGATACACCAATCAAACACCTCAACTCCATGAGTATATTAGGTACTGTAAAACATCCTGTAATTGTAATGATACTGTGGCAATGATTATTATATTCAGGCACATCACACCGACGTTTCGTTCTCTTTCGCTTTGTTCAATATCGTTGAGAAAACAGAACGAAATTACAGAATTACAAACGGCAGCTGAGTGACAATTCAGAAGTCAAAATGTTGCCCTGTGAGATATCTCGTGAGAATGTATCAACTCAATGCCATTGAGTGATTCTTGTGCGTCTGCACGTCTTGAATTCAGAGAAAGAATGTTCCTCGCAATGGTTTGAAAAAGACGAGTTTTGACGTCTGAGCACCCCAGCTTTCGCACGGACAACTCTTGAGGAATGTACTTGCTGGCCTGAATCAGAACGAAAAGCGCACAGTTATGTACGAGACGCTACAACACGAGAACAAGTGAACATTGTAGAAGTGCGTTTTCACAGCGGCAGAGCGATGGTGCTTTCTGCAGAAACTATGGATCGTAGAAATTCTGCGACAATGTTGAATGTTATCACAACAATCAAATATTTTGGCTGCAGATTCCCAAAAGCAAACAGGTTCAAAAAACAAAAAGAGAGGTTTTACTGCTAAAAACTGCAGTTTCGATTCGGAGATGGGCTTTCTTACCTTTGGGAATCGTTTTTTATTTTTAATCGAGCTTGCATGCAGGCATTTTCAATGATTTCTACGAACATTGCAATGTTGCACCACCAGGGCCTGTGTAGAAAACGCACGTACTGCTACACGTCCTACCCAACGAAGCTCCAATACAAACAAACAATGTTAAAATCCAAGGCATAAATACAAAACGTCATTCATTGCTGCTAGTTGTGTGGTTTCTGTATCTAATTGTATAAATGCTATCCGTGGGAGGTTGATTTGCATTTTCCGTTTATTCTGTGTGTCAGGGGTTTGATTGAGTGTGAACGGAACAAGCGTCGTGTGTTGTAGGTGGTGGAGCACGGTGAACATTCTGCTGCGTCACTGAACACCAGACTTTGCGAAGATGTGCCCGTGTGAAGCGGGCCAAAAAGCAAAACTTGACTCACGGTTCCGCCCACGTTATTTTCCATGTTGAAGTTGAGAGGTTGTGGAGCAGTAGATTTTTCATTCCCTGGAATTTTGAACGCTTCATCCGAGATTCATTTCCAGAGCTCTTCCAACAATCTGGCAGTCAGTGATGCAGCAGTCACCGTGGCGGAGTCAGACCTGCGCGTCACGTGTTGCGCCCCTGCCTACGTCAACAGACGTTGCGTCCGTTGACGTGCACAGAGACGCAGCGCGTGACGCATACAACACGAAACGGACGTGGTGGGAATTCTGTTGAGAGAGAAACTGTGTGAAATGTACGATGAGAATGAGCCACAAACTTTCAAATCAATGAGTGAAGAGTGATGTCTTGTATGAACGTGTATGATTGCAATGTTCTGGATATGTATTGTATTTTAAAATACTTCCGACTCCCTGTACAAATATTCAGCTGTATGCATTGGGAGTCATCACACAAAAATTTCACATTTGACACACATGGACATGTTTTAAATGGTTTTGAATACAGTAATTTGCTTTTGGTACAAACAACGAGTTTCTCTGCAGTTGACGTACAGCCGGACGCCCTGGGTTCAGCGGGTCCCGCAGCTGCGGTGCACGTTACAAGACGCAGATGATCGGCGGGGGTTTGGGGGGGGGGGCATGGTCACCCTGTCAAGGCCCCGTACGTTTTTTGAAAAACTTAATCGAACCCGCTGTCATAGCTGATTTGGAGCTGGTCCAGAATATTGTTGCGAAAATAAGTCGAAATTCTGCAGGCAGATTCCTGGAGAAAAAACCTTGAGGCGAGAGTCACTGGCTCGTGGCGTCCTTGACCCAGCGGACGCTGCGTCGCATCGCCTGGTGCCCGGTCCTGGGACGCATGGCGCGAGAAGCGACCTCTGCTCCGAGAGCCTCTGGACCCAGGGCGCCGCGGCGGAGGTTATCCAGCACCCAGCCCAGCGCCACCCGACCCCTGCACACCTCGCGTGACGTCACATCGACCTCGGCCAATCACTAAGCTTTTTCACCAATTGAACATGTGGCCCAAATTTCCCAACGTGATTCAAGCTGATTTTCAGTCGCATTTTCGTGGAGAAATGTTTTTCACGAGTTGCGCGCTGGGGTCGGGTGGGGCGTGCACTGCGTGAATGCACCACAATAATAACAGCGATGTCGTGTTCAACAAGAAACGGGTGAATATGGTTCATCTAGATCTACACACGCACGTGCATTGACAACTTCCCGTGACACGCGAGTAATTTTGTCAGTATTTTCTTTGCGAGCGTCGCACACACGTCCTTTTCGCTCAAACTTGTTCTGGAGAGCCGAAAAATGAACAACTTCATTTGCTTTTCTGCTGTTGGTTGCAATTTTCAGAAATTGGCTGCACCGAAATTGTTCTGGCGTTCGTGACGAAAGATGTGATGCGCGCGCATGTCAAGCAGACGCATGCGCGTGAAGCATCGCTTTAAACACCGAAATATTTTCAATGCTCTTCAAGAGCGATTTCCCCCCCCCCTCCCAAAAATACAAATTGAACGTCGGGCGCAGAACAGCAGACGGAGTTCCGCCAGAGTGCGTGAGGTTCAAGTTGTCGTATGCGGTGATGCGCGCGCAGATCTGCGCGAACGAACCAATCACGAGCCTCCCCCCAGCGCGAACGACTACTGCGCATGACTGATCTTTTCTTGTCTTTGAAGCAGGCCCACACAGACCAAACACTCCCAGCCAAACACTTGTGTGTTGAATTTGACTTTTGCAAAGGTGTGAAACGGGTTGGACGAAGACGGCAGTTCTCGCGTTGCGCGCTGTGGGACGGGTCGTGACCCGTCCGTCACTTCCGGTGGATCTAGGTTCCCAACTTCCGGTTGATCCAGGGTTCGAACATCCGGGTCAGAAAACAGCTTCAGCGTGTATACACGAACAGAATGGCATTTTGTCTGGGCAAGATCAGCATTTACCTCACTACTGATGCTGAGTGTAGATCTCATGCAGCCACACAAACTAGAAAATCATGACGTCAGCACTTTTGTCTCCCAGAAACAAGTACAAACACGCAGCAAGCTTTATGTTCCGTTCTTGGTCTGTTTGTCTTCAATTTTTTTTCTTGAAAGCCAAAAGGACCAGTCAGCATCTGGTCTGCTGTGGTTCCTTGCTTGAAGAAGAGGAACCCACTGGCTTGAAAGGTCCAACCAGGAACCAGGTTTTGAGGGAAGCCCTTGCCTTCGATTTTCCTCGAAACTCAATGTCTTGGCCGGAATGAAAAAAGTTTTGAGCCGTTGGTGCACATAACACTCATGTTCTGCAGTGTGCGTCGACAAACGGAACATAGAATTCGTAAAGTGCAGGAGGAACGCCCGATCAGGACGCATCGTAGAGTACAATTTATAAACGATGGTTTTGAGTTTCTGTGCAGATGCATGATTCTATCACTTCCTCCCACACACACAACATGACGATGTTCAGTAAAATATGAAAATTGTGCAAAAAATTCTGTGATGATTTGTTCACATACAATGTATTTTGAGATTACAATACGCTTGTCTAACTACACGTAGTAAAGCGGCCAGCAGTACGTCCAGTATCAACTACCTTCGTGTCATGAGGATATTTTCCCACATATTTACAAGTCTATTGCAATATCTTGTGTACAGTCGTGTGGAGGGTGGGGTGCATGGAGAGTGTACAACAGTTTTGTCGTGAATACATTGCGTGCAGGGATACTGAGCAGTATGTCCGTGCTTGCACTCACTCTTCCCTCGCCCAATGAGAATTGTCCCTTGCCAGAAGAAACTGCAGTGCATTGAAATTTGAGTATGCGTTGCCCCTTCACAAATGCACACCTGCAAATGTTTGCTTTTTCACCAAAACGTCACGGTGCACACGCGCACATCTGCTAAATCTCCCTATCCCTGAACCAGAGCGCGGACGACGCTGAGGTGATGACGTCAGCCGGAGTCTGGGCGTCCTTCCCGCCGCGGCGCCGTCTCGAGTCCCGCGTCGAGCCTCCCACGTGACCATCCCACGTGACCATCCTCGTGTGTGCTTGCTCCCTCCTGCATGCGTCGCTCTGCACTTTGGGGGTGGGGTGGGAATTTCTCACTGTGTCGAGGAAACTTTTTGCACTGAGAATTAGCCCGAGGTTTTACACGCGCTTGCATTGCATTGCACTCAAGGGACTGAGGGGCGCTTGCTTGCGTCTCCACACACACACTTGCATCTCAGGGCCGAGGGTCTCTCGCTTCCCGTGCGGCTGCCGAGCCGACGCTGTGTCTGCAGCCTCTTCCTGCAGCGTCAGGCCCGCGCGCATGCGCGTGCGCGTACGCCCCAGTGCCACTCGGGGCCCTGCACCCGTGACGACTGGCGCCCCCTGTGTGTGCACATGGATACATTCTGCTGTGTGATCTCCCTGTACTCGCAGGTCCGAGAACCCTGCAGGTAGAATTTTCAGAGTAAATGCGTGGCTGGCATTACGCCGATGCTTTCCGACTCAAACCCTGCAGTCTTCTATCCCCCATTGTACACACCAGGGGCGTTGATCTATACTTTACATTGCAACAAAAATGCAAACGATTATTTTCTTGCAACTGATGTCCACCAACGGAACCAACTTAACCAGCCCCTGGGGGTGAGGGCAACGTGTATATAATCCAGTAGATTATGTTAAAAACAAGAAAGGTGATTGGGAAGATTTTTCTGGAAATTTTGTCGATCCTCCTCGCTTTATGCTTCCCGGCCGGGTCCACCACTTTGGGGGGCTCCTTTTTGTCTCTTTCCCCATTCTCCACTATATTAATCTGCAAGTAGAAATGAGTTACACCCGTTTGTTCCGCGTCTTGCTCGTCCTACCTACTCGTCTAGTTCTACCTACCCTCAGTATCGCACTCTACACACATTGACTATCCCTGACACGCGCACACGGTGGCAGTTGAGTGACAACAACTAGGAATGCCTAATATCGGGTCGAATTCCAGGGCTGAAAGCGTTTTCCCCGTTTAGGTGGTTGGGGTCAGTCCTCAGTCCAGTTTCAAAACGCTTCGATCGCTATTTACAAATCTTTACACGATGCAAAAATGTCAGTCTGCAGGATTGAAGTTTTTCAGGTATCCATGGCTCCAAGTCCCCCTGGCAACCATTGTAACTCACGGTTGTCCCGTAACCAACGCCTACTAGTCCTGTTTATAAGACCTGTCGTCCCATGCACATAGCTACCATCCGTTTAGCACTTTTGTGTTCAGTTTTTTGTGTGTTAAGCAGTATACTGTGTAATTTGAGAGGTTGTTTTCGTGGAGTTGAGTTTGAAGACGAAGAATTCAGGCAGAGCACTAAGATTCCACAAAGGCGACGTGAGCGACGAGACACGTGACGTCACTCCATACTAGTCGACGCTGGCAACGTGTACATGATCCAATACACGATATTGAATAACACAAATGCGACTGGGAACAATTTTCGGGAGACTTTGTCTATTTTGCGGGCCTTATGCTTGCCCTCAGGGTCCACTACTCTCGGTGCGTCCCTCCTATCTCCTCCATTCTCAACTATATTTATCTGAAAAAACGTACAGAGAGTTTGGAGCTAAAGAAGAGCAAGGGTCTGAAGTCACATAACAAACTGCCACCTTCTGCCCGTCAAGGGGAAACTCATTCAGTCTTTCATTCTCTAGAAAAAGTGGAATGCACAAATTTCGTTTTTGATCGTGAAAATAAAAAATGTGCCTTGTTTTTGCTGTCAAAGTTATGAATGAATATATCTCTTGTCTATCTAAGACAAATCTAAAGGATTGAAGAAAGCAATGCAGTCAGAAAGTTTAGCATAGAAAATGCGAAGTTGACCCAAAAGGGTTCTGAACGTCGTCCCCGCCAACGTGACCACAGTGTGATGCCTCAGCTTCGGCACTACGGTGTATTTGCTATATTTCCAACCGTTTCCATGGTTTCAATTGGTCTTTGAAAACAATGTCCCTTGAATTTTCTCCTGAAAGTTAGAGTCAAATGGAAAAAGATGGTTGTTCTTTGGGTGCAATGGCGGAACCACCAAACGCAGTGAAATATAGAAATCGCCTCACATGTTGGAATAAAAAGAGCTCACAAAGGAAAAATGTGCGCAACGGGCTGAAAAATTAGAAGGAAGAACAATAAAAAGTACATGTACAAAATGACCGCAAAATGGGGGGAAACGGGGACAGCTGCGGTACGAAACAGAGTGGTGGTGAGGGGGCGGCTACGGCGTTTTTTGGGGCTCCGGGCGGGGGGGGGG
>JAAUXT010041746.1_pt1 | contig 19406 bp, 11 predicted proteins | sample 7278171 | NCBI WGS metagenome assembly JAAUXT01 (sample SAMN14350112, study PRJNA611818) | marine sediment metagenome | isolation source: surface marine sediment (1.8m) | place: French Polynesia: Moorea | collected 2018-08 | reverse complement strand
GAGAGTTTTCTTCAACCGTAATCTGCTTGTTTCTCCTTTGTCGGGCAAATCACGAGCCATAATTAAAACACAAAACCCTAGACATCTAATTAGCAGTAATTATTATCACGAGTTCAATCAACTGGATAGAGAAAATTGAGCAAGCATCAGCGTGCGCCCAGAGGGAGAAACACCATTGCTGCGAGAATTCGAGTCACCATAAATTCCTGCCGTCCACACCTCTCCTCAGCACGTGCTCTCGTTTCCAGTCAGGGCACTTGGCTCAGGTTGTGGGGCACTTGGCTCACCTACTTCATTTGGGCCACGCCACTGGACTCACCTGATTCCTCAAGAACTGGCACTTTGTTCTGTACCACATTCAAACCAAAGGAGCGCATAAAACTGGCTCTAAACTGCCTCAATGAGTTCACCACAGGATGTACTGTGCAATGCAGTCAGTGAATCATCAGAGGAGAATGTAGCAATGGATCTTGTGACAGCACAACATCAAACTGGAGGTGGAGATGACGATTGGGTGGTGTCCGCTGGCGCTCCAGTGGCGATAAAACAGCCAATCCTGATGTCGTACACAGTCAATTGCTGTGACAGGCTCATAGAATTGCACAGTCAGGTTTGCACATCACAAACCAACATTGTGCAGAAGGGCGACGTGAATGTGCTCCATGATTGTGATGCAGAAGACTTCAACTTCATAAAAGTTGGAGTTGTCCAGAACAGACAAGTCGTTGAGAGTGCTCTTCCTCGATGTCGGCCCATCCTGCAGGTGCTCGTTCAGATCTGTGTTTTTCATTGCAAACTGGATCAGCTCAGCCATCACCTCACGAGCACTTTGGGGTTGGGGCCCTGAATGGCCGAACAGTCAGGAAACCAGCAGGTCCTCGTACCCATCTTTCTCCTTACAGTTGTGCCAAACGAAATCAACGTGCACCAATAGAGCTGCCTTTCAGCAAGAAATCGTGCCATTTTGATAGAAACAACTGGAGTCTGCTTGAACATGCAGCTGGCTTTATCACTGGCCATTTCGCCAACTTTGTGTACCAACATCACATGGAACAAGAGAAGCAGTGCACAGGGCAACTGCAAGTGAGAAGTCCCCGGGGTGTTTGCTTTGGTGGTCACACTTCTTTTTTATTGGTCCATGATGTAAGACAACCAAAAACCAAGAAATTGCAAACTGTTTGCATCTACTTTCAAGTACCTTTGATATAAACTATAGATCAAGTCTTTGACTTGTAAAAACCTGAGATTTGCATCCAGTTGATGGGGAGTTTTACACCTGGTTGCCATGGAGTTTGTGTTGCTATGGAAGTTGGCATGGATATTCTTTTGAAATAGCAGAGCAAATTACTTTCTAATACATTTCAAGGGAACCATAAATCAAGTCTCTAACTTGTAAAGAACCTGAGATTTAGGCTCTTGCATCTGGTTGCTTGGGAGATTTTCACCTGGTTGCTTAGGAGTTTTGTGTATGGTTGCTATGGAAGTTAGCATGACATTCTTTTGAAACACCACAGCAAACTACTTTCAGATACTTTTTATATGAACCACAGATCAAGTCTCTAACTTCAAGAAGAACCTGAGATTTGGGCTTTAATACTGGGAGGTAGGAGTTTTACACCATGTTACCAGGAGTTTCACATATTGGAGGTTGGCATGGACATTCTTATTGAATAGCACAGTAAAATGCTTTCAAATACCTTTCATATGAACTACAGATCAAGACAACATATAAAAATCCTGAGAAATAGGCTTTTGCATCTGGTTGCCAAGGAGTTTTTCACTTGGTTGTTGTGGAGTCTTGTATATGGTTGCTATGGATGTTGGCATGGATACTCATTTGAAACAGTACAGCCAACTATGTTCTAATACCTACCATGTGAACCACAGATCAAGTCTTTATCTTGAGAAGAACCTGAGATTTAGGCTTTTGTATTTAGTTACTAGAGACTTTTGCATCCAGTTGCCAGGGAAGTTGTCATGGACATTCAATTTTTTCAAAATTTATAATGTGGACTTAAAGACCTTTCCAATGAGCCCAAGGTCAAGTCTGTACCTTCAGTGGTTGCTGAGATAGGGGGGGGGTAATGGATGGGATGGGACAAAGGGGGATGTCTTGCCTGAGATGCCATATACTTGTGCACAGAGGCAGACAATATGGAGTAATTGTCCCAGGACAGCACCATTTGCCACATATAACCCCATCACGGGTGACGGACGGGACATTGGAGAAAGGGGGACGTCTTCTCCAAGTTGGTTTTATGCCAAAAGAATGTTGGCACTGCCACCAACTGCTCTTCCCTGAAGGGACTTCGCACAATGATGAGTCTTTTGACTCCATGCTGTGGGCAGCCTTGCTTGTAGATGGGCATTGGGTGTTTTGTTTCAGACAAAATCAGTCAGGGCATTTGAATGGGGAGCGCAGATGTCTGCAGAGCACACACCATGCAAGTGCGTCCAAATTCTAATGTTCTAAATTTGTGTTTTCAAAATATTCTTTTTTCAGTCAAGGTGCTTTGTTCTGATTTCAGGTTTCTAGCCACTGGAGAGTTACCACACAATTGCTGGCAGCCATAATTCAGGTATTAGTACTGCATCCAAGATCGTTCAATAGGTTTTTGATGCAATCTGGACTTTGCGGCATGTGTACAAGCTGGAAACAAAGCAGAATTGGGCCAGAGCATATCACTTCGAAAGGAGGTGGAACTATCCAAATTGTGTGGGTGCACTCGACAGGCAGCACATTTGTACCGCAGAAACCAGGCAAAATCGGAAGTGTTTTCTCCAATTTACAAACACCGTTCTCAATTAACCTGATGGCCATTGTTAACGTCAAATATTGCTTGATTGATGCGGGGCTACTGGGACGAACAATGTCAGCTTTGGGGTCAAAAGGACAAAAAAGGAGAAACACCTTTGCCCCAGGTATGTTGGCTTCCTTGCCACGAGGAACTGAAAGCTCCGTTTGTCATCATCACTGACAAAGCATTTCCAGCCAAATTTTGCTTGATGCACTCGTTTCCCAGGAGGGAGAGGAGGGATTTCAAGCTCACAACTTTCAGGCCATGCTCATTTGTCACTGCAAGACCCTTCGCACACGATTTTTACTCGTTACTTCATGTCTCCGCGGATGGTGCGGCAGGATGAGTATGGTCATGTGGCAGATTTTTGTGATGATCATTGGAACATCATTACAGACGAGCCAGAATACGAGGTTCTGTTTATGATGGCGAGACTTTTCATTGTGAAACCACAAAGTGAAGTACGAACAGCTTGAATTTGTTGCAAAACATTGATTTTTGTCAAGTACTACTTGGTAGAAGATGCCCCAACTGAAATCAGAAGGCCAGAACCAAAAAATTCAGGTGAACCAGAACAAACAAAACAGCCTTCCATTTCAGGTGATTTGAACGGCAAAGTACACCTGCTCAAAATTTTGAGCAAGCGGTATTTCACCGTTCAAATCACCTACAGGCATCTAATTGCAAAATCTGGCGCGCACTGTAGTAGTCAGGATTTTGGCACAAATTCTGGGCTCAAAAGTTAATTTGTTGTATTTTAGGCCCTAAATAATGCCCAAGGTCTCAAAAGAACAAAATGGAATGTTTGTTAATTTTTAGGGCAAAAATTTCAAATTTGGAAATTTTAATATTTTATACATGGGGTTCTATTTTGGGCTGTATCTTGAGAGTGAGCAGTATTTGATCAAAGGTGCCAATATATAATTTTCATTATATTGGAGGGGCTTTCAGGCCAAGTGGGTCTGGTGTTGTTATGATGAAATTTTTCAGTGGTCTTTAGGAGGCTGAAATTAATATTTTGATTTTTGGGGATTTTGCATCAAAATGTGTTACTAGGCAAAACATGCAAAAATATTTGATGAGGTTGAGAAAATATTAGTGGGTTATATTTGTAATTGGTAGTAAATAATGTACATGGTTTTAATTTGTTTTTGTATTTCACATGTAGGCCAGGACTGGGGTCAAAAATCTCATTTTGAAAATTTCAGAAAAAGTGTGATTTTCAATGTGACTTTTCACACTTGTTCAGAATGTTTTGTGACTTGTGACTCAATTTTGAAACATTGTACATCATTTACCACCAATTCCTAACCCAACCCACAGAAAGTATTTCTACCTCACCAAACATTTTTGTATGTTATACCTGGTGACACATTTTGATACTGGATGAAAAAGAAGCAACTGGAATGAGCAAGCGGAATCAGTTCAAATCAATGGGAGGCCCATGGGCCTATCTTTTCCTCATATGCAGTAATATCATGAGTGGCTGTTATGTTGTCTCTGTCCCATAGTTTCCAGAAGTTGGAGTGATCTCTTCAGACTTGTGCTCACCGAACTGAAGTGGAGGACATTTGACAGATAGCACAAGCATTATGAACTCACACAATGCCTTCCTTGAGAGGTGGTGTGACAAAGTTCATTCAGTGGATGAACCCGTACTGCATTGTGGTGAGTTTGCCCATCTTGCCCCACGCTCATGAAGCAAACAAGTTTGTCTCTGGTGCTGTTCTATTGGGATTTCGCATTGACCCACTGCAAGTGGAAGAAATTATGAGTGCCCTGACTGAAGAGAGTAAGCACGTGGTTGGAATTGTAAACTTCGCAGACTTTTGCCACAAACAGGCACAACAGAGGATGAAAGAAGGTGCCCTGACTGAAGTGCAAGGAAGATAAAGGCAGAATGGATCTCACCTTCAACAAAGTTGTTCTTTGCTGCAATGAGTTGCTCCTCGTAAGACTTCTGGGATTTTATTTTTCAGACCCATTCTCACACTTTGACAGCAAATTCACAGCAATTTCAGAAACCAAATGTCTTCTTTTGAAAATGGTCAACAGATGGTCAACAGGGAAAGGCCGGAATGTCCGAAAATTGTGATGTCTGAACTGATGTCATAAACACTGATTTCTTGTCCATGAAATCAATCATGCAGACCCAGTATGAACACCCACATGAAAAACACAGTTTCGTGGACACGCATCGCGGACGCACACGCGGACATGTGCACGGAGTCAGTCTGAACAGCGTGATCCGATAATTGTCTCGGAATCAAACGTGTGCAGCCACATGTACCGGCTGTGACTGCTGAACATGCGCTGGTGGGGACAGAAAGCAGAGATAGACATCTGCTTGTGTAGGAAGGGAGCTTGGGAGGAATTCTGCGTGTTCCTTTTGACGCTTTGCTGGTGCAGATTGTGAGACACGCAAGTGGCGCGTACCGGCGAGGAGATCATATTTCAGTCCTGCAGACGTAAAGCATGCGGGAACAGGAAAAAGGACACCTGTCAGTTCCCCACAAAGTTGTGTCTCACTGCAGTGAGCTGTACGATGTTTTCTGCAACAAAACTGGAAACGCGATAATTTGCGGAGTCCACATTGTAACAGACATCAAACCAAATTTACCTGTCTTTCTTCGAAGAGATAAAACCAGTGCGACTCGTTCTTTCGGAGTTAATTGCCTGAACGTAATGAGGTTCACTTGCTGTTTCCTGTCTGGCGCGACTCCCCGCCTTGGGAGCCGCAAGAAACCCAGTCTCATTTTGGGATAATCTCCTCCTCCAGGTGCCTGGTTTTACTTCCCCCTCTTGGAGTTCCTTGTGCACCTCAGGACTTTTCAGACTGATTCATGCGTGCATGTGTGCTCAGTGCATTCCTCTGATTTGATCTGGACGTGGATTCAACACAACGTAGCGCGTGTTGGAACTGAAGGCGCACGGCACGCCGCGACGCTCACCGAGTCGTGCTCAAGTCCCGCCCACAAAGGGAGTGTCCTCCCAGCAATTGGCAAAATGGCAAGAAACCTTTGGCAGACTAACCGTGGACAACACACAAACAAACAATTGGTTGGAACTCGTTATTCTTCCCGTCAACAAAAATGCCCACTGCAGCTTATTCGCGTGGTACTCTCACGCATAATTTATTCAGCAACAGCTGATAGATCACAGAGAGACATGATAGTGCACCGAGTGGACTCATTACCAGTCACATCCCGACCATTAAACTATCCATCCACAGCCGTGCGCGCTGATATTCGGATATTGGCTTCTTGTGTATTTGTTTCTCTGTATTGGATTTTGGCGAGAGCAAAGTCGCAGCTTCCGGAAAGTGACTGTCATCTGTGAACGGAGCGCCATTGGGAATTCTCGACGGGGCACGCCGTTTCGTTTTGGGGAAAGTCTCAGTGGCGAGTCGTTTTGGTTTTTCCCTTGGAGTCGCACACATTTACTATGCCATCCGGCGCACACACTTGCTCACTTGCACGTGCAGAGAACCGATGTCAAGCAATTTCCATCCAGGAGTCTCGTGTACTCGTGCGTCTTGCTGCAGAGCACGAACAGGATCCTTTGAAGAGAAATCTACCGACGTTGCCTTGAGCGGGTATCCAGAAGCTCGTCGTGCTGTGTACGAGTGCACCATCTGAAGAAAAACAACACCTTTGAATTGGTTTTGTCAATGTTCTAGTTTGCGATATCGCTCCTGCTTTCACGTTTGAAAGAAGTATGCCGATGATGCCTATTTCGTCCACGTACGTACACATGGAACAGACATCCCTGCGGATGCAACACGCACCACGTACGATCAAGGCTTTCAGGTTGGAATTTGGCCTCAAATCAAGGGACGCGATATGAAAAACGACAGGTTGAGGAGAGAACCTGACAGCAAATCAGATTTATCCCTGAAATTCTGACGAATAATTGTCAATTGTGAACAAACCAGCCTGATAACTCGCAGCGGAGTTCACATCACAAAAGGAAGCTGCGTGCGTAAGCTGCAGCCTCTGTCGTCGAAGCATGTTCACCAATGTTCAGCTGTTTCGCGAACTATGTGAACAGATCTCGATTCAACAGCTGCATGTGCAGCTCGGTCACAAAACTGCAAGCGTGCAGTTTTCGTGTGTTTGCTCTGCGAGGTGTGTGCGCAACAAGAAGCCGAATCAGCTCCTGATCTAAACACGAACGAGGTGGAAAGTCATCAGTTTTCCAACACTTTTCAACGACATCCGCATGTCCATCAGGTTCCTGTGGCCTTCAGTATTCCCGAGGAAGCTCTGATTCAAGTGTCTTGTGTTTGTGGGTGGGTGGGTGTGAAGTCAAATTGTGCACGCACACATCGATCCTTGTCGTGCGTGAGTTACATCATCCAAGTGAGCAGCCACTCCAACAATCAACCACAAAAGCAATTGATGATCACGAGGAAAAAGCCTTTTCCATTCAAAAGTGCCCCAAATCCTTGAATTTGTCGACCATAATCCGTGTGATATCATTTGAAGAAAGTCAGTTCATGAATCCTGAAATTTGCCGAGTACGAATGAGCCGAGCTGGGGGGGGGGTACGATCAACAAGAGGCCACCATGACAAAGGTCTTTTGTGTCTGCAGCGCAAAGGACTGCTGAACATGCAAGGCCTGTCATTTGTTTTTCCTTTGGCCATGAACCGTTGAACTTCTTGTTGCCACACAGCCAAAGTGGTTCAAAGAGCGAGTGAAAGTGAAAGCAATCTCGAAAAAGGTCAAAATTTGCCTGTTCATGGAAGGATCTCATCCCTGCAATATTGGAGGAAAGCCGCTTCTCAGACTTCATTTGCACAATTTGGGGATGGTGCCACAAGTGTTTCGTCGCCGTTGCCTGCCACGTCCTTCGGGGTCTTCCAGGCTGTCAGCCTGCAGTGCTTGAGTGTCGCTCGGATGATGACAAATCGTCCCATCTACCGTCTCACTGTGAGATTTGCACTTGTGCGTGTCAATAATTTTCTTACCTGGTCTCTTTGTGCACCGAATGCGATGCACTGCTTGTCACGGACGCGTGTTGTCTTGAGAGATTGTCGGGTCAGATTGTCGGGTCATCGGCGCGAAGAATGATGTTTTGTGTGAGATCGGCGTGAGGTTCCCAAAGATATTTCGCCTTCAAAACAAGACGTTTGTAGCGTTCCCAGAAAGGGGATCTATTTTCGGGCAGCGGCAATTTCCGGCCGTCTTGCAGCGAGTCGTGGAACAAAGTCGAGTCGTTGATCTCAGGTCGGTCGCGCTGCCGTAAATGAGACGTGAGGACTCAGGGGGCGCTGCACTCGGGGAAACGCGCGCGACTTCGTTCGGTTCAGTGCGTCATTGGCGGAGATTGCATGCGTGCTCTTTTGTGCTGCTCTTCGTGGGCGGGAAATTCTTCGAGGAAGCATGTTTGGACTGGCATCTTGTCTGGATTTCGAACTCAAGAAAATGATGTGAAGAACTGAGTCTGAAAAAAGAACTGAAAGAATAAAATCTGAAAAGGAAGTCACGCTTTGGTTCAAAACCAGGTACGCGCGGCCGCACCTGATTCAAGCCAGTTTTTCTTGGCGTAAGCTGTTCTTGTTCGCCCAGATGCTGTTGACCTGAGTTTGAATTCGGTGGATATTGTCACCCTAAAATTGGCTCGAACGTTGTTGGAGTTCGAAAGAGACAAGTTCGAACCAGGTGTTCGAACCAGGTGGTGCACCGCATCGCCTGGAAAAGACATAACACTCCTGTTCAAGACACCTTTTCTGGACCAAAGATCAACGTCGTTCTCTGATTTCGCATCGAATTACAGACGTAATTAATGTTGCTTCAGCATTGAATTGTCGTTTTGAACAAACTTTATTCCATTTTCGAGGTTCACATGTACATTTCAACATGTACCGGTTGTTCTTCAAAAAGACTTGGTTGGCGACTGTTTGAGGAACAAAAAGGAAACAAACGTGCAGAAGAATCGTGTTTCTCCACTTCTCCACAAACTCGAGGTCGGTAGAAATGAACACAAGAGCCGCAGAATCAATGGATCAGGTCACTCTGCGTTTTCACTGCGGCGACAGCTGTCACTGACATTATCCTGCGTACAGATCGTGTTCCCTGTGCACCGCCTTCTGACAAACACGTGGATTTCAATGACATTTTGCAATGCGGCGCCGTTTGCTTTCAGGTGCAAACACCTGGGCTCGGAGATGGAGATGAAAAGTTGGCAGCGGGACAAAACAACTACGACTGTCCAACACTGACGCACGACAAGACTGACAAGGATCACACTGAAGTTATGGCAAACGGTCTTTTCTCCAATGAGTTGCAGTGATTTTGTGAAATGCCATAGTCCTGCTTGAGACTTCGCAAGCTGATTGGCGTCCCTTGCACATTGTTAGGAACTCGTTCAGCAGCAGGCTGCGAGGTGTTGGCGAGTTCGTAATGGGGAGAACTTCGAGTCGGGGACAGCCTCTGCGGGCGAGGCTGGTCCCTCACGCAGCGCTGGCACGTCAGCAGCAAACACATTTCGTCCCGAAACTTTTTCGAAGTGCTGAGAAAAATGAATATCTTGAAGCTGATGAACATGTAGTGCAAGAAGTCACAAATACACTTGGCCAGGATCATTTTGGAATCGAGGGGCACTGAGTAGTCAACCATGGCCAGTCCGTTCCTGTCCACCAAGAAGATGAAAATGTCATTGGCGAATTTTGGCACCATCAAAACGAGGTAAAAGACGCTGAGGACAACGATGGTTGTTTGGAACTCCCTGGCGGAAGAGCCGTCGAGGTGGTAGGTTTTCCAGACGTTGACGGCTTCCCGAGAGTGGTCCGTCCTCTTCACTTTGCGCGTGATGAGGATCACGGTGCAGGCGAAGATGACGAAGTAAGGAAAGAAGTTGGTGATGAGAATATCCATGATGGGCCAAACGACTTTGCGAAACTCCTCGCTGGCGTATGAGCCTTGGCGGTTGAAATTGGAACATTCCACCTCCTCAGGAAGTCCCTTCTTCTCTTCCTTGACGAGCGAGAAGGACCAGAAGCAGTGAGCGTTGATGCAAACCAGCAGCACAATGATTAGGAGAATGACGGCGCGGGCTCTCTCCAGCACATACACCTTCAAAAGCTTCTGCACTTTGAGTACCACAATCGTCGTTTCAATAATCAAGGCCACGATGAGCCAGATAGACAGATGGACGAGGAAGCCCTCGGTGAATGGGTAGATCTTACAGAGGCTGTTAGACGAGAACATGGCTGTTTGCCTCACATCCAACCCTGTCACGTGCTTTTGCCATTCATTTCCACAGAGAATGTAAAGTCCGACGGTGTCCACGATGCAGGCTACAAACAGGTATTGGCAGGACGACAGCACTTTTTTGTACATGCCGTGAAACACAATGGCGCTCAGAATGTTGCCCAGCGTGCCTATGATGAGGAACACGGGGGGCACGTATCGATACAGCTTTTCAGCGATGTCCTTCTCCGGGAATGTTATGCCATAATAATCCTCAAAGATCTTGAACAGATCTATCTCACCATCGAATTCCAGTCCGTCTTCTCCCACCACATCTGCCATTGTACAAGGTCTCTCTTCAGTTGTTTCACTGGTGTTGAAAAAGACAGGATAATTTGACACGGCCACTTCGTCTTAGTGCGACAGGCTGGGGAAATAAGCACACAACACACCGCCCATCTCCACAGTGAAGGAGGCTGGAGATTCTCGTCATTTGCCACGGAAACCAGGCATGTTTCCACCTTTGTCTACGCGTTGCAATATTCACCATTCCACAGACTAATTTTGTTTAGGCACAGATAAATTGCATTCTGGGAGCACTTGATGTCCTCAGAGAAAACGCACACTGTCCACATGGGTGTGTTCGTTTCTCCTCCCCGAGTCTGTCAAAATTGAACCTCAAAACGGCTTGGGGCTGTTTCTGCTCTGAGGATCTGACGTGTTTTGTCGTGTGCCTCACTTCAGAGGCTTAGAGCCACAATAGATTCAATCTTCTGATTGTCTGAACAACATTCGAGAATTTTTGCTTCGGGAACAAGAAGAAATCTCGCTGCAGAAGGAAGTTTCAATGCGAGTTTCTTGCCTCGTGCACAAAGGCCGCCCCTGTCCTTCCTTCTCGCACAAGTGGTTGTGTTTTCTGCACATTGGACATGTTCATTGAACGAATCAATGCAATAACACTCAGCTTGAAGCCCTCGGCCGCCTTTAATCCATCAGGTCCTGGTTACAGGTTCTCGAGAACACCTCGCAGTCAATCCCGGGGGCTTCCTCCAGCCCGCCAAGCAATTTACTCACACAATTGGGGTAATAATTGCAAAGTCACCGGAGTATATCCTCAACACGAAAACCTTCATACTCGTACAGACGTCGTTCTGTTGCCTTGTATTCTGCAAGATTTGCTTCCATACGCGGTGGTGGACAAATTTATTGTCGAACACGTGCGGATATCATTGTTCACATGTGCTATTGTTATACGCAGTGGAATCGTAAAGCAAAGTCTGCTTTGTGTGAAGCAATTTCCTCTTGAATATGGAAGACTGAGCCTGACTGACTTGTGCATGGAGCCTGCGGAGGGATCGCTTCCTTTCACGGCGCGCAGCAACCCTGAAATGACAAAAAGGCAAGGAACAGCCGTCTTCAGAAAGCAAAAAGGAAGGCTTCAAAGTTTTGCAAACTTCCCTGGCGATATTTTCCCAACTGTCATGAACAGGTGATCAACATTTTGTGAAGATTGAATTTACGAGGCACGGTTTGTTTGCGCTTCTGTGGAAACATAAGGACCAAGTGGAATTGGTTGCTGCAACTTTCCACGATACAAACAGAGGACAACAGACAACAGTATCCAAATGTAACAAGCAACAGAAAAATTATGAAAACCTTGCAAAAACTTCACGTAGAAGAAGGACATCACACCCACTTTGGTAATCAAGACCAAACCTCCTACTCTCAGGATGCTCCAAAGATTGTTTCCTCTGTCTCTACTCGAATGTGGAGTCCTACAAAGCATGATCTTGATGCAGACATGCACTTAGTCCTCTGAATTGTCACATCACTGATGGCTAAAGTTAGGACTACTTTGGGCATTCTCCTGAGCAAAGCCCTGATTTCTTGCTGAAGTTGATCAACTCAACAGATTTGAAGTGTCTTCCTCACATTTCCTGAATGAGTCACGGAAAGATGGCAAAGTCTATGGGGCGTGGTCGGGGGAGATGGTGGGAAGTTCCAGAAGCTTGATTCCCCAGTTTGTCAAACACCGATCTCGGACTGCTCAATGGCTTCCAGTCTGTGTTCAAAATGAAAATCTCGGACCGTTCTGCTCCACTTCCAAGACGTAATGGTGGTCAATGATGCACAAACAAATGCTTCAGCTCGTGAGCAGAACAGCAGGTGACAGTCGAGGTGTCGCACGGACGTGTTTCTGTCCCGAAGCAAAAGTTCAACAAACGTGAACCGCTCCAAAGGCTCCTTGGCGACACCTGCAAGCGAATCTCTGCTCCCATATTCCCTGTCGTTTGTTTCAATATTCCTGCCTCAAGGTCTGCGTGGCCACAGTGACCCGTGTGTCCATTTCATTTCATTTACGTGTGTGTCAGTTGTCACACAGATGTTCATTTTCTGTTGTGACAAGTAAAACGGAACCATTGCATTGATTTGATGCAAATGAATGCAAACGCAAATTGCACCAAACAATACAAACAGATTCACGAGAAAAGCAGCGCGATAAATCATGGACTTGCAATTTATGTATCACGAAATGGAGTTGAACAAGCAGGTCCCCAGGGCCATGTATCACTGTAGTTCCTCGTCGGCTGGAAGCAGGATTTGGAGATTAATCTTCACTGCATTCACAATGATAGGACATGTGGAGGGCCGTGCAGGAAGACACATGAGAGTGCGTGATTTCGCCAGCAACACAGCGAAAAACACAGTTTGAGCCTCCACTGCGTTTTGGAAAAGTTTGCTTTGTTTTCTGAGTGTGTCGTCGGGGCCTCTGAAAGTCTTTTGAGTCCCGTACAAGTGTCTGACGATTTGTGTGATTCTCAGATGATCCGCTTTGTTCCCAAAACATGTGGCCAGTTTCAACAATGTGGAAAAGTCAAGCGCGAAGGTTGTGGCACAGGAAATAGTCTTGCGATGTTGCTCATTGCTCTGGCTTCATTCTGTCCACACACCGCGCGTGTAACACAACTATGAAGTACAAGTGCAGCCGCTAATTATTTACAACCCGAATATGGAAAGCATTTGTGAAAGACTCATTTGGGGGGTGAGAAGACTTCACGGCTGCATTGTGAGGAGCAAGCATTTCTCAAGACACACGACTTTCGACATGAAACTTCATTTCCTGAAAACACTTGATTTGTCTGCTTTAGCAGCTCTCAACTCGTGCAATTGGTGCGTGGGAGATGGGGCCAAACTCCCAGAGACGTCAACATCGACGCAACGCGCATTCAGTGAGTGGATTTACACACTGTGGACCTGAGTGGCAGCCTTCCTCACAGTTTGAAAGCTTGGACATTTAGTTGTGCTGCTGCTCAACACTGGAGGATACCGAGGCTGTCCCATCTGTCTGTCACCGATACGAGTAATTGTGTTTGCTTGGTGCAACTGCATGTGGACGGCCCGTGTGCAAGGCGTCACCGCCTCAAAGCAAGAATATTCTCAGAAAAGCCTCAAATTCAACTGGGAGAAGTTCGAGCTATTCTGCAGTATCTTTGTCATCCTATCAACACCGACGAACCTCTGCGTCCGTAGTGTTCGAAAAAGTGCGGCTCGAGAGCTGTGAACACATGTGTGCCCGTGCCAGACACTGATCAATGACGCTCAAGGTGGAAGCAATTGTTCGCGAAAACTTCGTCCACGAAGGGCCAAGCCAAATGTTGAAGCTTCAAATCAAAGGGAATTCAGAAGGACTCAACGGCAACAACAAAACAGCACTTTTTCCATCCAATGGACCCAGAGCAGGGTCACCAAATGTACGCCCATCCTCACAAAGCCCACGTACCCCTTTGATTCTCTGAGAGTCGGTGCTTGGAACGAGAGTACATATTCTACAACTCTCTAAACATGTCGTACGAGCTCGTATCATGGTAGAAATGGGTTCTCACCCCACAAAAAGGTTTCTGTTCAATCACACAACCAAAGGTCTCGAAAAGTCATTGTGTGATTTCACAGGAACCATTTTTGTGCAGTGTGAGAACCCTGTCCGAACAAAACCGCGCAGACACATGCTTGTGAGTAGACGTGGTTGTGCCTAGACTTCTGCACTCTCTCTGTTGAACCGCACAAGTGCTTCCAACATGCGTTCTCGTCATTTGTTCAGCAGACGGTGCAACATGCAGCTCAGTGCGAACAGGAAAGCTTCGACAACTTTCCGGCCAACTCTTTGGCAACAGGAGCACGGAAGGAACCACTTGGTGCATGTCTGACACTTCGAACACTGAGTCGTGTTGAAAAGCTTGCAGTTTTCCTCGTAACACAGCACATGGCGAGGCTCCGAGGACTCTTACAACCTTCAGGTTCTTCAGCCATGGCTACAGCAGGTCTTGAAAGATGCCCTCGTTATCTGAAGAACTGAATGCCTCCAGTGAGCACGCAACTTGTTTCCAACACTTCCGCAGTGCACCAAATCAGCGCTGCAGCGTCTCAAGTGCTCTCGGCGGAGCGAGGATCGGGCGGCGCAGCTCGACTTGATCCGCGTCGTGCAGCGGGACCTCCGAGTCTGTGTGAGAAAATAATCCGCTGCATTCTGAATTGTTCCAATCTCCATAACCTGTTACTTACTTTTCTGAGCAACAGTTGGCCGCACCCGTTGCACCTTCCAGTTGGACGCCCTGCAGGTCCCTTCACAACACCGGCTGCAGTTCAGAGTTTCGGCAGCAGATGTCCACGCAACAACTTGCTCGGTTCGTACGCTGTGCACGACGCGTGCAATGATTGTGATTAGATGGGATCTGACAACTCAGTGAGATGTTTTTTTCCTGAAGCTGTTCCGTCCGACGTAGCTCAAGCTGCCAATGAATCAAATCAGGCTCCATTTGGCCGTCAGTGGATGTGTTTGGGCGAGACGATCCTCGGGCAATGGTTTCTCAGACACTCGTCCAACTCTTGATTGATGAGAAATGGTCAACCCAAATCCACGCTGGTTGGAAAACTTGACGGCGGGGAACGACATGAATCACGTGCAGGTGTAGCCTTTCCCCAGCATGACTCCATCAATCATTGAAAAACTGAGTTATCATCTCGCTTCATCTGGTGAACGGAGGCTGCGATATTGCTCATCTGTTGCACGCAAGCCGCTGCATGTTGTCTCAACAGTGAACACTTGTGAACACAAAAAGTGGCCCACATGCACTGTTCGTGACACGTACGATGCACATGTTCATTTGCGGAAAAAATGACGCACCGCCGGTGATTTACCCAATCCACAACGCATTTCCAGTGGAATGGTTTTCCAGCCCCTTTTTGGTGATTTGAACGGTATTCAGAAATCTTGCGCCTGCATTATGGGCAAGATTTTTGTCCAAATTTAGGGTCCAAGGGTCTGTTGTTCCTTGTGTTTTGTGCCCTAAATTGTGCCCAAGCCCTCAAAAGACCAAAACGAGCTTGAGTGCAAGAATTTTGAAATGGTAGATTCCAAATTTTGGACAGAGTGAGAGGGTTATTGGTGGACTTGTTTGGTCAAAAAAGTTTAGCTTTCAACAAATTTGCACAAAAATGAACCCCCACCATTTAAAAATTTGTTACAAACAACTTCCAAAATTTGTTTGACCCATCAAGTCCACCAACAACCCTCTCACACCAAAGAACTCAACAAATTTTGGATCTTTTTTGATTATTTTTGTTTGTTTGTTTATTATTATTTTATGTTTTTTGTAATGAGTTTGGCAATCCACAAAATTTTACTCCTATTTGCTCAAAATCCAAAAATCCTCACATAAATTACCACAGCTCCAAAAACCTCATCCAATTCAGAAGATCTGAATGCCGAAATGTTTTTGCTTTTGCATACTTTGCCATAGAATAAGACACAAAACAATCAAACAGGGGCGAGCATTCACATTGCAAAACCCATTCTTTCACTTTCTTCCTTTGACTTTGACCCACCACCCCACCATAAACAAACAACACAAAAGTATTTTCAATTCCACAGGCTTCATTTGTCACTGATTCCCACCACAACCCACGCACTTTCTCTTCCACACCAAGTATTTGGACAATATGAATGCCACACTTTTTCAATCCAACCTGCCTCCCTTCAACCAAATTAGACTTTCAATTTCAGCAACCTGAAAAATCAGAGGAATTTTTTTTGCAACACAATAATACCCACTTTGCCTGAGAGCCCCTCCAACATGATGATGACACCCTTGACCCCACTTTCAAGACACAGCACAAAGCAGAAATCCAGTCCAAAAATTGCCATTTTGAACTTTTTGCACCAAAAGTTTCGAAAATGTCCACAACAAACAGACCGCGAAACCACAGATTTGCACTGAATATCTCAATCACAGCGCGTGCACCAGGTTTTTGTCTTCGATGCCTCTCTGGATCACTTGGCTTCCCATTTCGGTTTGAAGCCAAGACGTGCGTACAGATCAAATCACCAAAAACCGAGAGAAAGCTGTGCAGGAGTTCCATTTTTGCCATCGTGCACCAAGCGACTGTACTGCATGTACGTTGATCGAAACAACTGTCAGACGATCCTTCATGATCGTGATTTTCCTGAGGGAGTTGCAGAAAGAGCTGAATGAATCTCTTTTTGACACATCCGCTGTTTCTGCACTGACGTACGACCTTGCCTCTGGCGACATGCAGCTGTGCACAAACTGCCTTCGTTCTTCTGCGCTTTCTTCAACGCAAGAATTCCTCCCTTCTTCTTCTTCAATACACATTTGTCCCCGAGCAAGCTTTCCTTTGCACGCTCAAAAAATACCGGTGTTTGCCTGCTGCGTGCACCTTGTTCCAAATGATCAGGGTTCGTGTTTCGTCTTCCCCCTTCAGTGGGAAGCCTAAGTTCTCAACGACAACACACGTCCTTTGGTGCCCAAATTAAGTTTGGTCTCTGGATATGAACCTGCACTGACGCGCTGACATTTGACTGATTCTTGTCGCTCTCACAAGAGAACAGAATTCGGGCCTCTTCATCTTTCCTCTGAGGCCAGCAAACCTGGAACCGCGCGGACTCCTCCTCAGGCACCTCAAGGCCGCAGCAGTGAATTGGAACAACATTCACAAAAAAGCTTCCCGTCTGGTGCAAACGGATCACGTTCTGCCTTGAGGAACTTGTGCATTCCCATCCTCAGTTCATCCGTCTGTCATTTCGTTCCTTGATGCGGCAAACCCATTGCAGTGCACGTGTTGGCCGGACAGCCATCCCACTGGTGCCAAAACAATGACAAATAAAAAAGTCTGACACATCAAGCAGTGGACGGGAAGTCTCTGGGAAAACAACATCAGCATCAGGTTGTGACGAGCGAAACGAGGTCAATCAATTCCCGAGGGAACTTGATTCACGAAGAGTAAATTGGAATGTTTTATCTAATCTCGTAGTCGTTAACCTTCACGTTCAGCAGGTCCTTCCCACCGCTCTTCCTTCAGCGCGTCGTAGCTTCAACGAGGAACTCAGCAAATTAGGTCAAATCCAGTAATCAATAGGAGCCCGTGCCGTCTCATTCTCCGCAGCCACATTATTCTGCTGCGTCTCTGCGCTTCTGTTCGCTCGTTGTTTCCCTGGTCACGACTCGTGCTGGGTTCTCGTGTCCATGTGGCTTGTTTGCGCGGTGTTTTACCAAAAGAGCAGCAGTCCAAGGACGATGCTTGTAATCGAAGCTGTCTCCCGGGATCAGGTTTCCACTCGCTTCCCACCAGAGGCGTGGACTGAGCGTACAGGAGAGATCCGCGTGTGACAGATCTGCCCACGATCTTTCTTGTGCAACAAATTTTTTTTCTGACAATGGCAACTGAGAATTCCGAGAACTTTGCTGACAAAGAAAAAAAGGGTCTGGCAGCGTTTTCTCTGTTTCGTGCGGGTTCAGAAGCAAATGTATGTCCACCATTGTTTTATCGTGCAGGTCCCAAACATACCATCTCCTGACCTTCATGGAGCAGAGGAAAACGAACACGGTCGTGACAGGTGACAAACGACAGGTCATAAATTCTCCGAACTTCATTACTGCAGTTCCATAGTTGATCCCGGCCGCTCCTTCGAGATTTCCGCTCGGGAAGACGTCGCAACCTTTGGCCGTCTCCCTGCTGTGCACCCGCCAAATTGCAAGAAGCGACGCTTTGAACTCCTCGGGAATGAGAGTCAAGTGAAAATGCATGTAGGCAGCTGACACTGCTCATCACACTGGCACTTTCTGGTCTGCCCACATGAATCAAAGCTCACTTGGACGATACGGCCAGAACATGTGCACGGTGTGGAGCTTGTGGCGGCGCGTCAATTTGCAGCAAAACGAGGGAGCAAAACAACGACACACCTGGGTGCAGAGCCTCAATGAATTCGAATGTCAAGAGGTCTCCAGGAGAATGGGCGTCAGCTCAGACACACGTGCGACTCTCCATTATGGCTGTAACGTCTATGGCAACCGAGCTCAAGTGTGATGGTGTCCACCCGTTGGGAGCCCGGGAGGTGAGCATCAGGCAATGAACGCAGCGGTGTGGAAGCAGAAGAGTTCCCTCCGGGCTGCACGGACCAACAATGGGCTTCATTACACATTTATTTCCAACCATCTTTCCTCGCAAAGAACTGCGGTCTGGCAAATCTTTGTGCGGGAGGACCGCGCTGAGTCACGAGCGTTCACGTTGAGAGGTGTGTGTCTCCGAGACGGCTGCACGCTCACCTGACACTTCTTTGGGGTCTGTGCGTTTGTTTGTTTCAGCCAACGAATGTTTCGAGCAGAGAAAATGTTTCATCAGCTTGATGCAAAACGGAAATAATTTCGTGTTGAATTTTGCTTTCAACAACTTCAAAGCTCTGATTCTCAAAGAAGCACAAGTGCATGAACCTTCTTTCCGCACTGTTTTAATGCGACATTCTTTTCTTTGTAAAGACAGGAGACAGAATTTTCGTGCTGGATTCATATTTTCAGGCAGTTTCTCTTCAGTTCGAAGACGATTTTACTCCTCTATCAGAGCAAATTTTCTTTCCAAAGGTGCATGTACTTCAAGTACGTTCTCATCACTGTGACTGAAGACGGACCTGTTTTTGCAAGAAGGCGTCACTTTCTTGTTGCGCAGCACCAACGCATTAAAAGCACCTGCTGCTTGGCAACCGAAACTTTATCGTTCGTCTATTTTTAATGTCTTCGGCGTTTGCATCGTGCAGAAGCGAACAGAACACAAGGCCAGGCAGAAGCTGCGTAAACGACTGGGTCTCTTGAACTCACAGCACTCACCATGCAGTGCACTTCATGCCAAAAGAACACACGAGCAAGAAACTCAAATGAAATTCTTTCTCAAAAACTTGAATCAAAAACGAAGATCACCATGTCAGTACGAGGCCACCGACGAGGCAGTGGCTTTACGAGGTTCCTCCAACTCACGATGCGTCGGCGGTACTCAGGCAGTGTTTCCTTTGTCACAAGAATGCCAAATTTGGAATGTGAGATCTTTAATGAGTCTAGTATTTAGAT
>JAAUXT010133027.1_pt1 | contig 19407 bp, 21 predicted proteins | sample 7278171 | NCBI WGS metagenome assembly JAAUXT01 (sample SAMN14350112, study PRJNA611818) | marine sediment metagenome | isolation source: surface marine sediment (1.8m) | place: French Polynesia: Moorea | collected 2018-08 | reverse complement strand
TTTAGCACACACCCAAATGGAACAAATTTGACCAAATGGAACTTTTACATATTGTTTTGCAACAATATCCACATATCAACTGAAAGAATTGCCCAGTATCCATTTATATATTTTCTATGAAAAATGACTTTTTAAGCTGAACTTTAGCCCCACCTAAAAACCATACAAAAATTTTCAAAAATCAAAAATTAAATCCTACCTCTCAAACCCCCATACAATATACTACATTTCATCAATATACTTCTTTCACCAAATATTTGTACCTTCTGAGATACAGAAACATTTATACATCCACACCCCATGTTTTCTGCACTTCCAAATTTGACCTTTTTGACCTCAGAAACCCCAAAATTTAAATTTGACAAATTCCTTCCTCGCACATTTTCCTCAACCCAAAATGAACCAAAAGATCCCAAAAGATCCCAAATCAATCCTCATTTTGACCATGAAACTGCTGTACACATACTTTTGGAAGATGCTGCCTATAAGTGCTTTGATTTGGCTCGCACCATCTGGCTTATTTGAGCCCAAATCGAGCAACCCACCTCAAATCACCTAAAAACCTTGACTTTGTTCCTTCACTCAAAATCTCGCAGGAATCCTTCCTTTCCGCGCATTGGTCTGGCCAGTTCCATTTCCCTTCTTCAGTTTAGAAAACAAACGCCTCCAGCGAATAATCATGAAATCGATGAAGGAAGGGAACGATTGGGAGAATTGTGAAATTGTTTTGCTTTCACCACTTTTGTCAACGCTCTTTCATGAGATACTTCATTCGAAGATTTGTTTGCGAAACGGAGTGCGCGCGCGCCAAAGCAAACAGCAAACAGCTTGACAACGTCACAAAATGTGTCGTGAGAATTTCGCATTTGACGTCACAGTTCGCGACGCGATCTCCCAGCAACGCGCCGAGCAACCAGTCACCCGCCATCAACTCGCAGCACCACGGAGTGGGTGACTGCAAAAAATCACAGTTTGAAGAACTTTCCAACACCAAAAAGCCAAAACAAGAACGACAACATTGCAAAATGACTAGGACGTGCATCTGCACAATTTGTAATTGTGGGTAGGTTTGCCATGATCCCAACCTGCAGATTCTCTATCTGCACGATGACAGGGGCTTCCCGACAACATCATTTTGCAGATCCCACTCAAACAGGGTTCATCCAATTCTAAAGGTGAAGCTTGCACGGAATGAACTTTTCTACAATTTTATTTTTGAACTCCTTCGTTCTCTTCAAGAAAAAACATTCACTCAACCACAAAAATGTCATCATGTATTTGTTGGAGCAATGAACGGACAAAAGACTGGACTTCAACGGGATCTCGATAGATCTATGTTGGAGTCAACGGTTCAAAAATGCTCAACTTGCGTTTCTGAGCGGTGCGCCCTGAAACTTGCTGTTGTCTCAGGAAGCCGAAAACAAGAAGGCTACGCCAAGAAAGCGCGAGGTGCCACGCCTTTGGCATTCTCGTACTACGAGTACTGCACACAGTGGGTGGGGCCTGACCTGTTGCACATGTCACACCCGGTGTCTCAGGACCAGACAACGACCGTACTATTTTTCTGACGTCGTTGTGTAGTCCTAAAATTTTAGGACCACACAACGACTGGTTGTTGTCCAGTCCTTGGTGGTCGTTGTCTGGTCCTGAAATTTCAGGACCAGAGAACGACCAAATAGTGTGGTCGTTGTCTGGTCCTGGTCGTTGTCTGGTCCTGTTACACCGGGGGGGGGGGGCAGTAGCACTGGCTTGGGTACCACATTGGAATCAAACCAGTTGCCCACACCGCAGCCGGAGGGAGGGGCAGAAGCACTGGTTTAAGCCCAACCCTGGGAACTGACCTGTTGCCATCGATGGACCCCCGTCCAGGTGCAGCAGAAGACAAACTCATTTCCCATTCTACCTTGCTGCACCCAGAGGGGTCCAGCAGTTGTCCCTGGCACCCCAACCTGTTGCCCATTCCAGACCCATTGAGGCCTGTCAGTAGCACTAGCTTTGGTCCCACCTGAGTGGCCCGACTTGTTGCCCACCGCGCGCTTCTCCATCATCGGCTCCCCCAGCTCAAGATATCTGGACAGATTCAGATCTTTCCCTCACCATGCAAAGCCGAACCCGAACAGACCTCACAACTTGCTCAACTTTCCTCTTCTCTTGCGTGGTTTGACCGAATTGCTTTTGCTTTCATCTACTGGGATTCAATCACAGTCGAAATTTGTTCTCATTTCCAGGCGGCATCAATGTCCACACAATCCAAGGTCAACCATCGGGAAAGACCCTGTGAAAGTGCCATGCTGTGTAACGGAATACAGACAGGTGAGGAACAAGGTTGTCTCATCCCCTCCATTTTCTGTCACGTCCCCTGTGGCTTGCCAGACACCAAACAGTGGAACGGATGTGATAAACCTTTCATTGTTTCCTTTCAGAGCTACAGGGATCCTGGTGTCACGCGGCCCAGGGACCCGATCCTCCCGACCATAAATAATTACCTTTCATCCGAACCATTCAACAGCAGAACCACGTACGAGGATGAGTACTATAAGAAAAAGGTATGACGGTTTGTCTTCTGACCGCATATGACCTGAAATGAATCACTCTCCCTGCGAAACGCAGAAGTGGTGATGAAAAAAATTGTTTGCAGGCCAAACAGAGAGTACCAGCAACCAAGCTCCACCGACTGCCTCCCTGTCAAACTGTCCCCAGAGGACCCATTGACTTCTCCACCACATACGGGAGGGAATACGTCCCAAAGGTAGACTGTTTCCTGCGGAGTCAAAAAGAATGTGTGTTTTAAACTCCCGCTGATTTGCGAGGAGCTGCACGTTTCGCAATGCAAGCGAAAACGTCAATACACGAAGCGCGTTTTGCAGGACGAGCTGCTGCCGCAGACAGGTGCAGCTTCTTTTGTGTACAGAGTTATCTCCCGAACGAGACCAAGCTCACCTGTCGAATACAACATGTCTTCCCTCCGCACAACGCGCGCAGCTGCGCAAAGTTCGTTTGGTTGATTATCTCGCAAAAGGCACGGTGATCTGCGCCAAAGGCGTGCAGAAACATTAATTTTCAATGATGCTGCATGAAGCATTGCACTACAGGCAGAGTGTCAACTGATTCTTCAGTTTCGATACGTGTCATTTCCACAACTTTGCGTGAACATACATATCGATGATATTTGAAGCAGCACGAGAATGACGATCAAATACAGATTGCTTGTGGTAAGAACCTTCACTTTTGTTCTTGATGTTCCTTGACCTGGATACTGGCACTTTGCAGACGACAAGTCGACCAAGTCCGATCATTCACCACTCGGAGTTCGTGAGGCCTTCAGGGAAGTTTCAGGGAGCCACCGAATACAACACTGCCTTTCGGGTTCTCTTTTCCCTTGTCTACAATCTGAGTAACTTGCTTGTGTTTGACGGTCTGAAGGCGTCCTGTGAGGACCGACGGACAACAAGGAATTCATTTCTATTGAATTGGGTTGCACAGACACCGTCGTACGGGCGACTGCATGACGAGCAACCGAAATGAGCTTTTGCAGCATTTTCCTGGGGGAGGGGGCCAAGAAGTTTCTCGCTTACAAATTCGGATTTTGCAAGAAGACATCTGTCACAGCTGTCGATGACATTCCTTGGCTGTCAATTTTTCAAAACTCTCTTGTTCCTTCAAAAGATTGGAAACAACGCAACGTTCTTCATTTTTACAGGGCGACAGGACGTCCCGCCGCGACCAAATTCGCACACACAACAATTTGCGAATCGCAGATGGCAAATTGGATGGGACAAGCACTGCTCAGGTATGTTGACGAATCGGGGTCGCTCTTCTTTGACCAAGACAGGCCCGACCGTCAGGACATGTGAACAACAACCGCCCCCTCTGAAATGTTCATAACAACTTTTTCAGGATGACTACTCGTACAAAGGCCACAAAAACGTCGGCCGCACCTCTGTTAATGCACCCAAAGACACACACGACCGATGGAACAACGGAAAAGTTGGAGGCACGAGCTACGCGTCGGACTATGGCCCCAAGAACCTGTCGGAACTGCCAGGTGAGTCCGGCACATTCAGAACGGAAGAGTGGTTTTCGCCACACGTGTAGACGTGAGCTTTGCCTCCTGTGTGTGGGAAATTTGCCAAATTCCATTTCAGCAATGCAACGATGTTTGATTCAAGACCATCAGAAACTGTCAATCACTAAACTTCCTGAGTGTGTTTCAGTGTGTTGCAAAAGAGAATGGCAGCGTCCAACCAAGACATTTGACGGACAGTCAACGTATGTCAAAACGTACAAGTCTCATCCCGGCCACAAGAAGCCAGATGCATGCCGACCAGTCAATACCTATCAGCGTCCAGGGACACCATTCGAGGTGAGACAGTCAACCTGATAGAGACCTCGCTGTTGTAACGGCGTTTCGCTGAAGCGTGCATCGAATGTTGTCCAATGTTGTCGCACACAGGGGACGACCACAGTCAAAGATCACTACAAAGCGTGGGAGACTCCAACCCCGATTATCCAACAGCCTCCCGCGAACCTCCCGCTCGAGATGGGGCCCTTCGACGGCACCACAACATACCGGGTACGTGCACGTTTCAGATGATTCAATTGATCAGATTTGACAGATACTTTGATACTTCAAAACAAAACAGTTCCAGACAAGTTGACACCTCAACGCAAAATAGTTTTGGAAACTAAATTTCCTCCACTCCTGCAGGAAACTTATTTGGGACAGCCCACTGAGAAACGCAAGTTGGCTGGGAACAGAAGAGATCACTCAGCGGACTTGACCCAGGGGTCAAACAAATTCTCCGGAAGCACGGTGTATGGCGACCAGTATCAGAAACCAGGGAGCGTCGAGCAAAACAAGGCCGTGCGGCCGCACATGGAGACCGAACCGCTCTCTGGCGCCATGTCCGCGGACACGACGTACAGGGACACTTACACAGGTACACCTTCACAAGGGCGACACAACGTCGTTCTGGGCCAGTTTTAGCTTCAACAAACTGGTAACACACACACGTTGCATAAGTCTACGTGCAGAATGCCGAGAACAATGGTTTGGCGTTTCTTTTCATTCCGCAGTGAAAATAATCCACTCGACTGCGTCTCCAGGACAACTGAGTGTTTCATGACAAGCAACTCTTGTTCACAAGGATCTTTTTGACGTACTCATCTTTTGTAGGAAAATCAGTCAAAAGAATAGAGCCACAGATTCCAAATCTTCGAGCAAATTTCGACTACGAGGACTGGGGTTTTCCAAACAACTACACCACAACATACAGAGACACCTTCACAGGTAAATCCCTTCTCCCCATCAATTGCTGTTCAGGAGGTACCTGTTACATCTGGTTTGCAGCGATTATTTTCTTTCACACGTTCACTGACCTACCAAATCAGATTGTGTCTTCGTCGCTGACGCGGCGTGGTGTGTTGCAGGGCGGAGGAACGGAGACTGTGCGGCGGCGGGGCTGGTGACGGTCGGGCCGGGGCGACGCGTCCTGCGGCGCAGCACCTCGACGCTGGAGAGGACGCAGAGTCGCGACGGTCACGTCTTCTACGCACCGCGTCGCAGCTCGCAACCAGCACAGCTCCCTGAAACGCACACTCAAGGTCAGTTGGAAAAACAACAGGTTTTCAGGGCTGGAGCGAAACAATCAGTGAGATCACACACACACACACAAATGTTGACATTCAGGCCATAAGAACTTGTTCCTGCTGCCATCAGACACTTGGTTGCAACGCATTCTTGCTTTGTGCAGAGTTCTTGGAACATGCGCCGTGTTCGTTCGAGGAAGGATCACTGCCAGTTCCGTCAGCGCCTCAAGGTAAACGACGCACCATTATTGTGTTGTGTGTTCAGGACCTAGAGACTCATCACGCAGAACGTTCGAATGAAACGAAATGAAACAACTAGTTCGCATCGCAAAACAATCCTGTTCTGAATTGCGATGACGCTGCAGTCTCGTGAACGCACGTTTTCCTTCTCGATCAGATTTCCCGAGTGGCGAGGTCCCTCGCCCTGCAGAGGGCCCCGAGTACCAAAATGTCAACCAGACGGCTACCGAAGCATTCGTTGAAGTTCTGGTGAGTTCCTCCGTTGCCCGGCAATCTTGCCACTTGGAAACGTTTGGCGCAATTTGGTAACTTTTCGCGGAAACACAAACCTTTCCTTTCCAGGCTTGCGAATGTAACGCGAATCTGAACAACAACAAGCTAAACGGAGACCATGATCAAGATATCTCGCCTTGTTCTTCACACCTTCAATCACCAACTGACAACAACAATGACAGCGTCACCAGAGACATGATGGCGACCTCCCCCGGTGAGGACATCCCAGTCCAGAGTCTGGTTCACACGCTGGAGCTGGTTCCCCTTTTCGACGTCGTCTGTAAGAAACCAGAGACTGAGACTGAGACCCCAATATGCAAACCAGTGATCAAGACTGTTCGGTTCGATCTGAGATCCCTACGTCACAGAGCACCGAGACGAACATGAAGCCGCGATGGGAAAGTTATTTCATACACAAAAAAAGGGGCTTCACGTGCTTCAAGACAAACTGATATCAAACAAAACAAGGGAACCTACCTTGTTGACACTTTAAATGTACAATTACGCTACGTTTCGAGGGCGACCACTTTGCCGCACAACTTTCTGTAATGCTCAGCTCGTGAAACCAGGAATAGAAATGTAAAGTATTTCGTACATATAAATTTATTAGAAACCACTCAACGGCTGTTTCACTTCATTACAAAGTGGACCGAGTATCCAAAACACAGAACAAGCAGGACAACTGCAAAACTTCGTGGCGCGCAGCAAAATTACAAGACGATGCAGCAGTGTAATTAATCATCACAAGAACATTGAAAGATTTTTCTATTTCAACCCTTTTCTTCCAGATCAAAGGTGGCCCTTCCCCAACAACACCCTCAGTGTGGCAAATGCACATTCGTAAACGTGTTGTGCCAACTTTTGCATCGTAGCAAATGCTTTCTACTCATTCGCTTCAATGACCGCAAACTGAACAAGGCAGATCCGCATCTGTGTTCACACTGGAATGCACAAGTTCAAATGTACAGGAGTGAACGCTCTTACACACGAACACCACTGAATTTGCAGACATAATTTCGTGTGGCCTGCACAGAACAGAAACGGCGACAGAATTGATGTCTCGATGACAAAATCCAAAACAAGTACGCTTCCTCAAACTTGATGTCTGAAGATGACGGATGATCTCGCTCGGTGGCACACGCACGCGCACCAAATGAGTTGTGTTGTCCCGTCAACAAAACAAAGAACACGTATCGTATATGTTAACACCACGAGAAGAAGGGAGCTCTCTTCATGAACTTCTGCGTGAAAGTCTCGCTCTGGGTGCGCTGTCTTCCTTTGCCATACGTCCTTCGACTTCGCTCAACCACCACCACGGGCATCTGCACCAGCTGAACAGGCGACTTGTCGTCTTTTAAGGCTTGTGTCAAATTCAAGATCTGCAAGAAACGCAACTGAAAGTCACAACTCAAAGTCACAAGAAGTGAAGGTCGATTGTATTGTTCACTGCACTGGCCGTGACAGCTTTGGTCAAAACAAATCATGCACCCCTTCGCTCTCAAGAGTTCTACCGAGTCTCGCACCTACCTGTCCTCTCATCACAGACATTTGCTTTTCAAAATTGTCCCTGTCGTATCCTTTGTCCGTCTGAAATTTACAAAAAATTGTGCAGAATTGGGACGCCACCGACACGACGTTGATGGCTGTCACTTGACAAGGTGTTACTTGCGCAAGAAAATGAGATTGTCAAAGCTTTTTGCCGAAACGCAACACCAACGGCACAAGAAAAGTGACCTACCTTGAACAACTCGTACATCTCGTCACAAAGATCCTGCACGAAGTTCATGTCGGATAACTGAGGCAACACCAGTTCCTTGATTTCTTGTGAAAACGGGATTTTCGCTTGCGGCAGCCACGCCCAGTGATAAGGATCTGGAAGAACGATACGCCTGGATGAAGGACCAATTGCTGTTGCTTCCAAAGAAAAATCGGGAATGTGAATCACAAATGAACAAAATGTGGAAGATGCATCAACAACAACTGTGTGACGCGACGAAACAAAAGGAGACGACTTCGCATTCTTCCTTCTCGCTACTTACACGCTCTCCACTCGTCCGGGTGCTTGAACGGGAACGCCAAGCCGTTGTCAATCGCTGCGATGGAAATCTCGGGCGGTTTTACCAAACTCCAGTCTCCGGTGTCCGACTACAACGACAGATTGGACGTAAAGAGTTGAATTCGAGGCAGTCACGGGTTGTGTGAAAAAGGAACCAGCCGAAGAAACATGTCTGTCTGTTGAACATAGAAAGCTACGAAGAATGTTGTGTACGAACGTATCCATATTTGAAAGCGCCCACTTTTATTGCGAATGTGTGTTGCGTTCGGAGCTTCAAACATGAAGCACAAAAGATTGTGGTGGCACTCCAGCACCAATGATCTTACGGCCTCGACAAAAGCAGATCTATCTGGTCGGTTTTGTCTTGCAAGCATTCACACACGTCACAAGCAAACTGCAGGTTGCAAATTTCCGTTCAATCATGAGAACTTGATCATCTGAACAAGAATCGTTTGGCTCAACTTGCTGCGTGAAGGCCGAGCAGCGCATTTCACCCCAAAACCAACAATTAGGTGTGACACAAAGATGCGCAGGTTAATTGCTCCTGACAACACCTGCCATTTCTGTCACTGGTCAAACCACTTCCCGTCAGAGTCTGTTCCCACTGCCTAACTCGTGACTTTTACTGCTAGTGTTAGATCTATTTCAAACCAAGTCATTTGGTCATTCGTTTGCACCGAAGACTGGACACTAATATTCACCACAAATATTTTACTACTTAGTTGAGACGTTTTGAAAGTGTTCGGGACTCCTGCACGCGCTTGAAAGCGGTCGGTGTCAAACAGCAAGAACAGAAAGCACTTTCAAGTTTCAAACTGCTTTTTGGTGGAACTTCCCGAGCACTTCGATGGGTGTCCGAGAACCATTCGACTCTCGAACAGTGGACTCGCAACAGTCAGACGCACCAGATTATTTGGTGATTAGACCAGCAACACACGCATTTTAGTTAGTGTTTTTTCGGCACTCGTGGTGAATTTGTGGAACGCAGCCCGACTGTCCAACTGTTGGCGAGCCCCCTGACCCAAAAGGCGTCACTGCAACTGTTTTGCTGTGCTTATCGGGGCAAAAGCTTGAAACTCACCGCAACACTTTGCGTGATGCTTCAATGGACCTTCAACAGTAACTTTTTGCAACAACCGAAAAGTCAAGCAACTCATGTGTGAGGAGAGACAAGCAACAAGGATTCTTAACAACACTGACACACCCACTTTGCGTCGCATGACAGTCAAGATGATGGTGGTGGACCAAGGGGACATGTGTCAGTGTGTGAGAGACGTGAGGCTGAGAGTCAGTGGGAATCATTTGGGGGCAAACAGGGGGGACACGAGTTCACGAGGACCTGGTGGACGCACACCTGACAAAATGAGGCGCGCTCGCGCGCTTGAAAGCAAGAAAGTCTAAGTGACAAGTAATGGGCTGCTTCTGTTTTTGTTACCTCAAGCAAGGATTCCCTACGTGCCAATTTACCATAAATACTATAAACTGTCTGAAAAACACAATAAAGAGCAGGCACTTTCAAATGAAAATGAAGCGAAAGGAACTGGACTGTTGAAAACATTTCCTTTCAAAATACTGGCGGAGATGGAAGGATGCTTCTGCATGTACAGGACGTAAACCCTCCGGGATTTGTCGAAATTTTGGAGACAGAACGCAACACAAACGTCATTTTACGAGTGTCTCGCGTTATCGTATTAGCCTGCAGTTTCACGGAAAGGCAAAAACTTAAAGCAAATCTGAAAACATTTGGGGCATTCATGAAGTGATTTGTCGAGACTATTTTCCGTCGGATAAAGTGGAATAAACGTGTTGGTGTGTCAACACAGCACATTTGTACTGAGCTCCGGGCTAAAGCTTGCTTTATCACTTCCTGATGGGGAGATTTGGAGAGATAGCGCTCAGGACGGCACTCACGGGACCACTGCAATATCTCGTTACGCCATCACACTGCTCGACTGGTCAGACGCGAAACCACAACGTAGGACAGGAAAGAACGGAAATTAAACCGACTGACTGACCGTCACCGGACAACTCACCTCGCTCCTTTCTTCCATCAGGTCGGGGCGCTCGTACTTGATCAACCAGTTGTCATTTCCTCGATCTGCAGCGAAAACACACCTCCAAAGTCAGCAAAAGAAGACGGGTCCGCACACTGGTCGCTGCACAAAGGATTCACTGAGGAATACGTTCTGCTCATGTCGAATTTCACAAAAAGCAATTGCACAGCAAACATATTTGTCCCCATTTTGAGGGGAGGGGGGGGCAACACAAATTTGTTTGACGACTGGAGGTCACAAAAAGTTGTGAATGAACTTCGTTCAGTCGAACACCAAAAGTGAAACCATGGAACTCTAGTTGGTGGACAAAATCTCCCCCGTGTGTCTTCAACACCAAAGCTGGGCTCAGGTAGATATCACCCAGCTCCAGAGGCCAGCGATGACACAACACCCATTGACTCGTGTTGAGAACAACACACGACGCATCGGGTGCGGTCTGGTCAAATTACCTGTGTTTCTGATGATGTAGTCGAGCACGACGAGGCGCTCGAACTGCAGCTGAAAGTGTTTGGCAGTGGACTCGGGCAGCGGCTCCGACTCGAAGCGCCGCAGCCAGTAGTCGGCGTCCTTGAAGCCGTTCACGAACAACTGGAATGACCCGGCCTGAAACGCAAGCACTCACGTAAAAGGGTTTTCACGTTGGTGACGCGCGCGTCAAAAAATTGACGCCCACATCAAAACGCTCCATTGGGCATCATATAGAATTTTGACACACGCATCAAAAATTCTAATGCTGCCCAACTGCACGTTACCAACGTGAAAACCCCTTAAGGGTTGCTCACAACTGCTGTGACATCTTGTGTGTATCCAAGGAGTCCCAGTGTCAGTCCGTTGCGACAGACTGAGGAAGGTTTAGGAGGAAGGACCCAGTTGATTCATTGTGCCATGCCAAAGAAATGCAGAAAAATAAAGGGGTTTTCACATTGGTGATGTGTGGTTGGGCGGCATCAGAATTTTTGACGCGTGTGTCAAAATTCAATATGACGCCCAATGGAGCGTTTTGATGCTGGCATCAAGTTTTTGACGCGCGCGTCACCAACGTGAAAACCCTTTTTCACAAAGCGGTGCAGACACACGCCGAATCGCCAGAACAGGCAATCATCTGAACTGAACCAGCAATAAAGGCCAGTGGACTTCTCACAGAGCCCGACACGAAACTTGGAAATTTTTGTCTCTGTGCATCATCTTTCCCGATAAACCTCAATGTTTCGTTTGCACAGAGGCGAGAATTCTGGACAAGAATTCCGACGCAATTGATGTCCTCAGTGTCCCGCTCGTAACCCAGCAAGATTTACATTCCGTTATCACTGAAATCCAGGGACAATTTGTGTGACTTACCTTGGGAGGCAAGCCCAAGCGATGAAACTTCCTGCCTATTTCCGGAAATCTTTCGGCCACATTGCGCTTGGTTTTGGACTTTGCTCGGTCTATGGCATTGTAGTTGAAAGTTTCGCTCGCCAATCTTACAATCTGCAAGCAAAAAAAGGATGCATGATAAATGAAATGCACACAACAAACGACGCTGACATTAATTGCTTCTGGAGCAGGAACAAATTTACACTTCCACTTCACTTGCACAAACTGATGCAAAATGACAGTCTGTTCAGGAAAACAAGTGAATAAATACACTTTAATCAAGGAAGTTGTCAGATGTGCCAGTCTCCATTCGTGTCTCTCGACAATCTTCGCCCGGGATGAACTCACTCGCATCATTGCGGCATGTCCTGCCAAATTATTCTCGTCCCCGCATCAGTTCGATGAGAAAAAGGTTCGAGAAGTGACGGATCAGTTCACGACGTGTGTCCGGGCGGACCGAATACCTCAGGACTAGCGTTACTGCTCCCCCCTCCCAAGCGGACACAACTTGGTTGCATTCGCGCACAAAAACGCACAATGAAACCAATATCAGCGCGCTTCGCGGCTGATAACAGACACCACTGTTCTGATCTTGTTGGTCTGATTCATATTTCTGCAGGTGTCAAAAGAAACGCCGCGTTGCTGAAGGAAAGTTCAACAGCATTTCATTTGTAACTGTCAAACTGACGGAATTCTTCAAGAATCTTCAACGTATCTTCTTCAAGTCAAGTCTGCGAGCAGCAAAACACAGATCACTTTGGGAAAGACGCCTGCAGGAATGAAAGTGCTTTCCTTCCAAGATTGTGGAGAACAGCTTGCAACCCACCAATTTTGTGTTGAGAATCCTCTGATTTGGCTCTACCATTTCTCGAGAAGAGCACAAAGGCAGTTGACAGAAAAGGCCTTTCCTTTGACCAGAAGCCAGTTTCCCAAACACAGGATTCCAGTGCAGCATCACATCTTGCACTGAAAGGGAAGATCCGATCAGACATGGGAACTCACTTGCGCACATTTTCAGAAAGCAACCTGAACGCGAAGTTGAAGCTCAACTGCTGGCAAAGGCCGACTGACTTCACAACAATCCACAAAACGTCAAGCCTTTGGAATGCACTGCAACTGTTACTTCTCCGAATGACTTAAAAGCTCATGCTTTCTTGCGTCTCTTCAAAGATCAGCATTCTTCAGAGGCAGCCTTTGGGAAATCTATATCACCCATGTAAATGTCACATGTAGATCTGAGTTCCGCTGCAGAAGTGAACAAATTCTAGCCGAGTGGAGAAACCTGGAGTATCTTGGACACGTTCAGCTATACACTGCAGGAGGGGAAAGTCGTTTGTCAATGACACTTCCAACAAGATCAGAACCAGTCACAGGACGTGACTTCCCGCTGAGGGTTGGGAGAGGGGGTGACCACCGAAAACTTCACGCGCCTCGCGAATCTTCACTTCCACTTGGAAAAGTTGATGAAGTTGAGACCGACCCTATCAACTCAAAATTCTGAATCCGCTCTGCGACTTCTCTCCTTGATTCTGTCACTCAGTCTGAACTGGCAAATTTGCACGTGAGCCAGCTGTGACAATTCGAAGCGATCTGCCTTCCAACTGAGACCGAGGCCTTCAAACATACGAGCAATCCGCTCGTAGGTTCTCGAGAAGAAGTGTATTCCGATAGCAAGGGTGGATTTCCGGTTTCGCTCAAAAATTTCTGCTCAGACGAAGGGCGTTCAATAATTTTCTTTTTCGCTCGAATGGAGCAACCAGATTCTCCACCACATCGCACATTAAAATTGTCATTTGCACGACAGCCACTTTGCAACAGCCAAGACATTTGATGCGTTTCCAAATTCTGTGCATCCTGTTCCTGCACTGCATGCTTTTCTTGGCTGCTTCTCTGTACTTTTAACACGATGAAACGAAATCGTTCTCGAACGCCACTCGTATGTTTTTTACGTCAAAGAAAACACAGAAAAGGCCAAAAATATTTTCATTCTGCCACAAAAAAAGACGGGGAAAGCCTATGAATGATGTGGAATGTTGCCTTTGAACGAGGCAAAAGCGAGGGGCTTGCACCGCGAATCAACCAACGGACACAGGCAGAGGAAGGAGGCAATTCAGCCAGAGACACAAAGAGGCAATTCCATTTGGGGCCAAATCAACTGCAGCACTCTAGGTCCCAAGCTTGGCACCGCTTTCATTGAAGAAATCCCTCCCTTCACTTCTTCACCGAAACATTCTTTTTCTCATCACCAACATTTTGATTGCAACCCAAAAGACGGCATCTACTCAGATTTCCCTTTCTCTGTTACGCTGCTTTGTCGGTCCGAAGGCACTTATGGTAACATGAGGGCAGCGGATATTGGTCTGCGGAAAGCAGCTTACAACTGTACCAAATGCCAAGCAACCAAAAAGCTTCATTCCCGAAACGCTGCGCGCTTTGAGAAGGGAAACACCACAACGCTACAATTCTCAACATTTCCATATTTTCCACATTCTCTCAATTTTCTACGGAACTCACGTGTGCAAATTTCTGACGCCACAAACACTTTTCCCCCATTCGTAATTTGGCACTCCAGTGGACCAGAAACTTGGTCCCACCCCACCCGGGCAGCACACACCCTGGTCATGACCCAAACACCTTGAACCTGTCCGTCTGGTGCGCTCGCCAAACACGGTTGAGTTACGCGTCAAGACAAGACCATTTTCGTGAAGACCCTCAACAGTGAAAGATGTTGACAGAATCGGCTACAGTTTCAATTTATTCCGTAATCGGTATGGAATTCACGTTCATATGGGAGCAACAAAGGTGAAGCTGCCCTTGAGATGGAAATCTTGCTTCCCTAATTGATAGGCGCTTCTTCATTAAATGTTGGCTGCCTCCCGCTCCTCAGACCTGTCAACAATTATCACGCTTTTCCCGTCAACCACTCACGAATGTGGCCCACGCAGGACTCTGGTCCCTTCGAGTCACACTTTTCTCAATGCATCACGCCACTGCCACTGTCCCCAGGAAAGGGAAAGGAATTCATTCCACGCGTGCGTCACAATTCAGCCTTTGTTGGCTTCCTCCTCACCAGCAGTGGGGTGGTCCCGAAACGTTGTTGCAAGTTCAGCTCTGACAGCGACTGTGATGCATCGACCAGTGACAGGATTACGTGGCGCACGCAGCGGAAAAACCATCTTGTGAGGTGCCCAGAAGCTGAAAATCCCTACGAAAATCCACAGCCTTAAGCAAAATGTTGCAGACACCGGGAAGATCTGCGTACATGAGCTGACTTGCTTCGGGCGGACTTCACCGGTCTCCAGAAAGGTAGAGACACAGCGCATGCAGAAAGCGAATCTCAGAATTTGCAAGTTTTTCCCTCGCATGTTTTTGGAACTCAACGGAAGCTGCGTGTATTGTGCAAGGAACATGCACATTTCCACATGAGATGCACATTTCAGCACCACATGCTGAGGATGTCTTGTATCATGATGCACATTTCTTGTCATGATTTCGATGATTGAATTGATGTCGTCGGCGGTTGAAACGAAGCAGCCACCCATCTCGCGGAGGGAAAATGTGATCACGCACAAGGATGTTATTGCCCATATCTTACAGCAGCGACTTCCATTGGGAGAAAAAGAAAACACCAGCTCGTGTAGTTTTTGGAATTCCATCAAGTATGATAAACAATTCCCGCATGTCCCCACGGTTTCAAATGAACATATGTGACTGAACACGCAATCAAAACGCACACGTGACGTGAAAGCATCCCAGATGAAATCGCAACAGATTTGAGGACCAATTTGGCAATGTTTTTCTTACCTTTGTTTTCGGCACAATATTCAACTGCAGTTTCTGGTCGACTAGACTAGCACCGGCCTCGGACATGTAGCCCTGGTTCGGGATGAGGCAGCTCCGCCCGAAGCAGCAGGGGCAGCACATCTTGTGCATCCACTTGGTCCATTTCGGGTTGAGGTGACCGTAGGGCTCCTCATCTTTTGGCTTGAAAACACCGATGATTTTCTGAAAGCAGACAAAAACATATCGTGATTAAAATATTGAATTTTCGTCCGTGAGCCTCTTGGCCTCCACGACTTTGCTGGTTCCGTGTCACTTTTGCACGCAAAATCACATGTGTGTGTGTGTGTGTGTGTGTGTGTGTGTGTGTGTGTGTGTCAAACAACATCGTTTCAGACACCCCCTCTCAACTCCATGCGTGCCACAGTTCGGGTGGCCCCCGACACATACTCACGTCTTCCCGGCTCTTGACGAAGTAGCAGCCGCTCGAGCCGCGTTTACTCAACTCCGGTCGAACGCCGCTCTCTATCGCGAGTTCGGATTCATGGATCACCGCCGAAAACTCGAGATCATTCGCGTACTGTTTTGCTGTGCTTTCCTGCGTAAAGTTTATCACGTCTGGCTGTTCGTTGAAGTCCACGATCTCCTCATACTCCGCAATGGCCGGCGGGATGACTCGCTCGGTCTCCGACGCACTCATCATTGTCTCTCATCCGCTGTCTCCACGGCTGTTCATTCTCTGAGCACTGCTGTGTCACGAACATTGGTTTCGTGCGAGCAACATGAAGAAAGACGGACTGTAACAGCGAAGGTATTCACGACCTGGAGTCTCCTGATACAGGATTCTACATCACAATTTGTGAAATGTTGGTTCGTCCAAATCTCTTGATGATTTTACTCAAAAACACCCTTGTCACCTGAAATTTATGACGTACCAGCCTCAACAGAAGCTTGCGCATCTTTGCTAATGCCACAGTCGCACGACCAACACAGTGACAATCTGTACTCGTATTCGTATCTGCCTGCCTACACAATGAAACAATTCAGACTTCATACATTCTTTCAGTCACGAATCTGTCTCGAAACAATAAGCAAGATTCCCATGGGCGTACAGTGCCAAAAACGGTTGTTTTTGCACAGAAAGCACTGTCGTCATGTTTGTCAAGTGCAACCTGAATGTAGCATGCTGCACGAACATGCATCAGCATTCAACCAACTCGCAACGAAAAGAGTCTTCGTTGCACAAAGCTGCAATAGCAACGTGGCTGACAACTTTGACTCCCGAGTTGGAGCAGAAGCCAAAAGCACGTCTCTGCCGTTGGTTGTGCCTGACTCGGGAGATTCAGGTGCACAACAAACCCACGTTCTCGATTGTCTTGAAAAAATTACCAGACACACCAAGGCTGACCCTTCGCTCTTGATGAAACAAGACTCAAAAGAGCACGAGATCTCTGGAGTGCGTGTGGTTTTGCGGATTTTTTTGTGGCCAACGGCAAGTGGTATAGTTTGCGACAATTGGTCCACTGAATGGATAGCACTTGCTCTTGCAGATATTGACAATCGACACACGAACATTCCACTTGAATTTGTTCATTCTGCTTGGGTCTTTGAAAAAACAGATGAAAAGTATTAGCCAAGCTGTTGAACTGCACGTACATTGCACTGGCCAGTTCTAAATTCTTCTGTGCAAAGGAAAAATCGACAGCTTCACCTGACCACAAGGCAATGACAGTTTCGGACGGTTCTCTGATGCAGCCAGGTTTTGTCCCGGTGACAACAGAACACCGCCTCCACACACGCAACGGACGCTGAAACCTGACAAAATCACACCTCCTTTGCCAGTCGACTTTTTTCCAGAGCGACCAAGCATGCTCAAACGCAGGCAACTACGTAAGGTTTGAACCCACTGCAAGATCCTGGGGCGACAATCTGCGAGCACACTGACTGACAAGTGCTCTTAGGTGAAAAATCGATCTGTCAAATGCACAGAGCAACAAATCCCACAACCTGCCAAATCTTCATCGTACTTTCTTCATAAATACGAGGGGCGCACAAGGAGTATGTTCTCCGGGTCGCAAAAAAAATGACAAAGGCATTTCAGGCGTGCGGTTTTTTAGTTCCCATGAAAGTACAACAGTTCTGAACAAGGTTTGAGTGTTTCCATCCGGAAATGGTCCAATTTGAGCACATAGGAGATGTCCACGGTTTCTGTCCGGGTGATCAAAGTGCGAAGTCAATGGGACTTGTGCACAAACTGTGATGTTTCTCCCCAACATTCAACACTAAATGAACATCAATTAAATATGCAGGCGACCAACACAAACAGATGGCGTTTGCCATGAACAAGGAATACAACTTGTCTCAAACAGGAACACCAACAAGAACTGTCACGGAAGTCCAGGGGCAAGTCCATGGTCAGGTGAAGTGGAGGCACATGAAGTCAGGGAGCAACAACCTGCGGATTTCCGGCATGCAAGTGCCTCACCCCTTCGAAGTACTCTCCGTTAGAGTCAATACATTTCTGCCATCTGCGGCACAAGTCAGCGAAGGCAGCGGCAAACTCTTCCGGGGCAATGGATCTCAGAACTTGAGTGACCTTGGTCTGCAGTTCATCCAAGTCAGCGAACCTTGTGCCTCGGAGAACTTGTTTGAGACACGGAAACAACCAGTAATCCGCCGGTGCGAGGTCAGGTGAATAGGGTGGTTGCCTCAACGTCTTCATGCCTGTTGCAGCCAGCGCAGCTCAGGTGTGGATGGCGGTGTGCGCCGGGGCGTTGTCGTGATGAAGTAGAGCGCGATGGAGGTGACCAAACCCGGGTGACCACAGCCCAGCCCTCTTCTTGCGGATGGATTCTCGCAGGCATGCCAGGATGTTGGTGTAATGATACCAGTTCACCATTTTCTGAGTGAATTCGTGGTGGACGACGCCCGCGTCGTCAAAAAAGACGACAAGCATGATGCGTTTCTGAGAGTGCGAACGCAGAGCTTTCAGCGGACGGGGATCTCCGGGTAACAGCCAAGAGTCAGACTGATGTTTGCGAACTGGATCGTAGCTGTAACACCAGCTTTCATCACTGGAAATCACATGTCGGAGCAGAAGTGGTTCTGCGTCCAGGCGAGCCAAATTCTCATGACACACGTCCACCCTCCACTGTTTCTGTTCCGCTGTGAGCAGTTTGGGGACAAACCTTGCTGAGATCTTCTGCATCTTCAAAACTTGCCGCAGAATTACGAGGATCTATCAAGTCAAACTGTCTCTTACCATGTTCAAGCTCAGTGCAGCGACCATCACACATCATTAACTTTGCACTTACCAGAACCAAAACAAAAACAGAGGTTTGTTTATGTTTTCTTCACTGTCCAAAATGACTGATTTTCACAAGGCACATCACATCGGATTTGAGACCATTGATTCGAAATAGTTTCCACTGAAAATAACACATTGTTGGCAACGCCTCATCCAGTCCTGGAAACAGTTTGCCCACTCTTCTCGTGTGATCAGTCCGATTTTGGTCAACAGACTTTCTCTCAGGCTCTGTGTTGGGGAATCTGATGCCTCTGAGATGTTTCTTGAGACGAGGAAAAAGAAAAAAATTGGCAGGGGAAAGATCGGGTGAATAAGGGGGATGCTTCATTTGGTTCCAGTTTTCATCTCTGAGGTAGTCTTGAACAAGTTTGGATCGATGTGCAGGAGCATTATCCATATGCAACAAGTACTCAGCACGATTCAACCAAACTGCAGATCCCCGGCGGTTTTGCAGAGACATTCTGGCCCTCTTGAGAATTGCCAGGAACACATGTTTGTTCACTGTTTGGTTCTCCACCAACTCTAGGTGGATCAGGCCTCACTGGTCAAAGAATGGCACTACCATCATTTTCTTGGTTGAGAGTTCTCTGCGTGGGATTTGAGGACGGTTTTCACCTTTGCGGAGCCAAGCCATGCTCTCCACTTTAGACAGAGGGTCATACACATAAAACCAGCTCTCATCAGTGGTGCAGATCCATTTGAGGCATCTTGGGTCAGCAGCAAATTGGTCCAGGAAACTGTGGCAGAACTCC
>JAAUXT010006939.1_pt1 | contig 19407 bp, 21 predicted proteins | sample 7278171 | NCBI WGS metagenome assembly JAAUXT01 (sample SAMN14350112, study PRJNA611818) | marine sediment metagenome | isolation source: surface marine sediment (1.8m) | place: French Polynesia: Moorea | collected 2018-08 | reverse complement strand
GTTCTTTTTGTGACAGAGGCTTGATCTGTAGCTCATATGGAATGTATTTGAAAGTAGTTTGCAGTCGAGTTTCAAAAGAATGTCCATGACAACTTCCCCAGCAATCAAATACAAAACACCCTAGCAACAAGATGCAAATAGCTAAATCCTGAGGATTAAAGGGGGACATCGCACCCGCAGTTGCCTTAGCACTGCTTCTCTTGTTCCATTTCAGACGCTTTTGACAATTCACTGAGCCTGAAACATCACGTTCCTCCTGTTTCAATCAGAAACACCTGAATATGAATTGTGTTGCTGAAATTGAAGTGTAAATTCCTGAGACCCCCACTTCCCTCCCCAGAAAAAAATGTCTCAAAAAATTCATCAATGACAAACGTCAGACCCATTCACAAGTCCAGACAGCATTTCAATGTGCTTGGGGAAAGTTGTGAATAAGAATGGACATTTCCATTGATCCGTTGGTGATTCAGAGACAGGCGAAAACAGCGCAATGCAGTGCCTACCAAGTGCTTTTCAGTGGATGTTGCAATGCATGATCGTGCATACAAATTTTTGCTCTTCCTGTCATGAATGTTGGATTTTGTTGACAGTCTACGAACCAAGCACACAAGTGTTTGGCCCGGTGTCGTGTGAGGCATTTCACAGCCACAGCCATTGCTGGCTAGACCAATGCTTCAAAGGCACTAAAAACCCTGGCAAAATTGCCACCAAACACGCAAGAAAGCTGCCGAATTTGTTTTGAGCTGACGTTTTTTCAAACAAAACTTTTGTCCGTGGCAGAAACCAATGGGGTTCTGGATGCTGTTGAAGCAGAGCAATAAAGAAAGATTTTGCTCATCTTGACAGGATCTAAATGGGCTCTGTTTGTTTATGTGTTTCTGTTTTCCTGTCTGGTGATTTTGATGTGGGATTTTTGAGATGGGATTCTCACCATCATTCTCCAGATATCGACAGGTGTGTGGTGTGAGGTCAGCAAAACCAAGAGTGGGATGACAAAGCCTTTGTGATGTAGCCTGTCACGTATCGGAGGAGTCATTCAGTACACCACGTTGTGGCTGCTACCGACGCAAAGCTGTGGCTGAGCTGGGCAAGTCATAAATTCACGCAATCGACCCGTTTGAAGCAGCTGAACCAACAAACAGCTTGTTCATTTACTTCACTCAGACAAATGTTGTTGAAGAATCTAAACTCTGAAGTCAAATCTAGAGCCCGTGGGCGACGGAAGCCACGCTCAGTGACTTTTGGCTGAAATTTCCAAGTTGTCAAAGTAGCAGTTTGTTGACAAACAGTAAAATTCTTTGCCAGGTAGACGATGCGTGCGATGCCTCAATTGTACATGAACGATGGTTTTGGGCTCCACGTCGAAGCAAAAGTCGTATAACTGTGTTGCGTGTGTACGTACTTGCACTTCAGTGTGTGGCCATAAAGTCTGCATTTCTCACAAAAGTGGTAATTGTTATTTATGTGGTGTCAGTCAAGTGCTTTCTTCAGCTCGAAGTGGCTCAGGAGCCCTAATGTCCATTTGCAAATCAGCCTGACAAGCCTCTCATTAGACCAGATGGGTTGAATCGGGACGAGATGATCTCAGTGATCCGCGCACCTGCGCGCTGCCCGGAGGATCCAGGGCTCCAGCGGATTCAGGGTCTGGGTGCGCGGCCCACCACAGGTGGAGGGAGCAGGTGGAGATGTGTGGTGGGCTCTCCCTGACTGGGGTGACTGCGGTCTGACCCAGAAGGGCGAAGGGGGGGGGACGAGAGCGAACTCAAACTTCAAAACTGCGTGTGAAGAGCAAAATCATTTACACTCGTGCAGCAGAAATATATTTGTGTGGCAACTTGTGTCAAACAGCCGAACACGAGAAACTGCCCAGAGCACGTTCATCTGTTTGGGTTGCTGTTTCCCCGCGCGCGAGTGTGTGCGCCTGGGTGTGCGTGCGTGTGTGTGAGTGTGACTGGGGTGGGGGTGGGGGTTTGTTCAGAGACTTGGCAGATTTCTGAATCCGCCCGAGCAGATGTTCGCCTGATGTTGCCCGAACAAGATCACCCGCAGTCAAGAGTGCGTGAAGCGAGAGCGCGCTTCAAGATGAAGCCATAAATTGTCTTGCTCGCTGCGTCTTTACATTGAAAAGCATCTTGTTCGCTTCGATCCATCGCCCGCGCGTCGTCCTTGAACGCTTTACTCTCGATCACCGACCGCATTGATCAAGGATCCACCGCCAGCCGAAAATGTTGCTTTCAACCTCATCTTTCAACTGTCCCCGTCTTCTGTGTCTGAGGTACACTCATCAGCGTAAATGGATCGCAGGTTCACGATTAAGGTGATCAGAAACATGTTCAGCACTTGCGTGTCAAGCCACCTGCGAATCTCTGCTGAAAGACTCACACATAATTCATTGCAAGTTCCGTACATTCAGACGGGAAACCATGTAATCTGTCGATGACCCCGATCAGCAGGTGAAACGTTATTTTGATCCATATTTCCACCTCCTGTCGTCTGTTTCTGGGATGATGGATGAGGTGAACGCATCGCTGGTGGCAGATCTGGGCTGTCACCTGTTCGGATGCAAGTCCCCAGCGTTTGTTGTGAATGAAAAGCACTGTACAATTCCAGCAGATTTTCCACCAAAAAGACTTATTCAGGACAAAATATGCACAAATCAGTGAAGGTTTGTTCCGTCGTCTTCAGAGGGTTTGCTTGTGGCCCCTGTCGCACGGGAGTTCTCTTCGGACGTCGTGGTGTCAAGTGAATCGGGCCAGAGAACGTTGTTTTCGAACCCTGGTCCTCATTCTGAAGACCACAATTCTTTTACGAGCACACCATTCTGGTGTTTCACTCACCAGACGATCAGTGAATCCTCAGTGAAGGGCAACTCAAACAGACTCCGTTCAGGCACTTTCAATTCGTCCATTCTCAGCACAGCTTTATGCACTGTCCAAGTTTCACTTCCGTCACAGTTGCAAGTGATTCTTTTCCGCAAGATGTTCGTACTTCACCGGCAACTTGAGGGGAGACTGTCCAAGGCATTCCTGTGTTCATCTTGTCGCAAGCATTTTCCCAGTCTCTTCAACGGAACTTGACGGAGTCTTGTCGCTGCTGTGTTGCAGGTGCTGATCATCGGGGCGGGTCCGTGCGGGCTGCGGACCGGCATCGAGGTGGCGCTCATGGGCGGCAAGGCCGTCGTCGTCGAGAAGCGCGACCGCTTCTCCCGCAACAACGTCATCCACCTCTGGCCCTTCGTCATCCACGACCTCAAGGCCCTCGGTGCCAAGAAGTTCTTCGGGAAGTTCTGCGCAGGTCAGTTGTTTGTGTGTGTGTGTGTGTGTGTGTGTGTGTGTGTGTGTGTGTGTGTGTGTGTGTGCGCGCGCGTACGTGCGTGTGTGCGTGCGTGCGTGTTGATGTGTGTGGTCTCCTCAGTTTCGCAGGGGGTGGGGGTGGGGGCGAAAAAGACTACACGTACTGCCCTGTTATTCGTTGCATTCGTGTACGTAGCAGCGTCAACTGATCGGTGTGGAAAGATTGTTCTGCACATTTGACCACCATCTTCGCTCAAAGTTTCTGAAACACCCTGTCATGATGTTGCGAAAGTGTTGCAGTCTGAACGGATCGGTGCTGAAAGATGGCTCTACACATTTGCGCACTTTCATGGAAAACGTGGCCAAAATTGCGACTTCAGTGTGCAAGAATCTGGTTCGAACCGTTCGTTTTGGGCTGCAAGAATTTCTCACGGAAGTACCTTGCTGGTGTATTGTCCATTGGTTCCTGATGCACGTGACTTGTTGTAACAGGCGCTATCGACCACATCAGTATCCGCGCGCTGCAGTGCATCCTGCTCAAGGCGGCGCTGGTGCTCGGCGTCGAGGTGCATCCGGGCACGTCCTTCGAGGGCCTCGTCGAGCCCGCCGAGAACAGCGGTGAGTCGAGTCGAACACACCCCGAGAACAGCGGTGAGTCGAGTCGAACAGGCTTGACGCACACACACGTACTCACTCACTCACTCACTCACTCACTCACTCACTCACTCTCTCTCTCTCTCTCTCTCTCTCTCTCTCACACACACACACACACACACACACACACACCCTGGCTTTGGTGGAAGATCCCAAGTTTGAAAATTGTGGAACAAGATTGCGGCAGGGGATTCAACTTGTTCATCATGAATGGGAGAGCGGGCCCCACCACCACCCCTGGACCCGCCAATGACACTGTCACTGCTAAACACAGAAAGAGGTGTGTGTTGACTTGGAAGAGCAGTGGTGACTTGAACTCGTAACAGATTCGTTGTGAACCAGTTCGTTGACTCACAATTTACACACGAGTGGAAGAAGCAACGCAGACCCTCACCACGCCGTATTTTCTTTCACAACACTCGGTCGATAGTGTTGATGACTGAAACAAACACTCGTGTCGTTAGTTCCAAGTGACCGGTTCCATTTTCTGCAGTGGCCTCAACTGTCGAAATTTGTCGGCAGAGTTGTAGGTTTATGACAACACGATTTTCCGTCTGAGAAACCGCCTTTGTTTTCAAACGTGAATTGCCTTCAGGGTTCCACGTTGTTTTCTTGCAGCCAGAGTCTTTCTGATCACGCATCGTTCTGACTGACAAAATGGTGTCCAATTGAACGGACCGGCTGATTCTCCCAAATTGTCTTGTTTTCTGTCTCTGTCTTGTTGACACCAAAATGTTTGACAATTTCTCTTTGTCGGGAGAGGGGCCACGACGTTTTGGATTTTGAGTCATGTTGTGTGTGTTCGTTGCAGAGGCCGGCTGGGGGGTGAAGGTGCTTCCGCCTGAGAGCCACGTGTCCGAGTTCGAGTTCGATGTTCTCGTCGGTGCCGACGGCAAGAGGAACACACTGCATGGTGAGTGAGGCACGGTCTGTGCTGCGCTCTTGCGTGACGAAATTGCCGAAATCTACTTTGTTTGCAGTTCGGAAAAATGACGAAACGTAACTCTGTGGTCCTCAGCTGGTTTTTGGAGGGCCGCATTTGTGTCCCCCCCCCCTCCCGAAATGAATGTTTTGGTGCTTCGTGATTGCAGATGATGCTTTGACATTCGCACCGAAAATTGCGCAAAACTCGAAACACTGAAATAACTGGTTCGGAGTCCGTTGTTTGGGGCGCAGTGTCGCGGGCGAAAGTTTGACCAGTGCTCCGAGTCAATAATACCAACAAAGTCGCTGGTGACACTGCTGTTGCGCATTTCGAAATTGGCGATGTTGAAATGTGTGACAAGCCCTGGAATCCTCGTTTTGAGCCACTGGCCTTTTTGGCCACTTGTGCGCACTTCGGATTTGTGTCCAGAAGACTTCCGTTTTGCGTGCTGCACACTTCCGGTTTGTGAACTTCAGGCTTCCGGCGGAAGGAGTTTCGCGGCAAACTGGCGATCGCCATCACGGCCAATTTCATCAACCGGAACACGACCGACGAGGCGAAGGTGGAGGAGATCAGCGGAGTGGCCTTCATCTTCAACCAGGGCTTCTTCAAGGATCTGTTCGCCAAGACGCGCATTGACCTTGAAAACATCGTCTATTACAAAGACGACACGCACTACTTCGTGATGACGGCCAAAAAGAACAGTCTACTGGAGAAGGGGGTGTTGATTTGGGTGAGTGTGATTTGAAGTGCTATTTTTGGTGTTGGGAGATAACGACCAGCTGTGCTGGGTAATGATGAAATTTGTCACCCCCGGTCAAATTGTGGCTTTATTGACATTTGATGATACACGAGTTGGTGTGTAATTTGTGGCCTTTTGATTTTGTATCGGGAATGGGGCAATTCAGGAAGTGTTATCACAGAAATAGCCGAGTTCGGAATGGATCCCTTTTTGGTATGTTTGACACCACTGTCAAACACTCCGGAATTGCATTCCTGAGCAAGGAAACCTCATCAAATTGATCACCTCGAGTCCCATCAGACTCATGGGCAAATAAATGCAATTATCTGTTGCTTGCGTGTGACCTTCTGTCTGGTTTGAAACGCTCGTCCTGGTGAGGTCGCTGTGTGCGGGCTCACGCTGTACATTGCTGAATCTGCAGTGCACCCACGCAGCGGACCAAGAACCTGAACGTTTCATCTGAAGGCTTATGTGACATGAGTAGTGGTATTCGGTTGGGAGTCAAACCATTTCCTTTGACACAAAATGTCACGTGACTTTCCTCTTTGGTTTTCGCAGGACTACGCGGACACGGAGACGCTGCTACGCAAAGAGAACGTGAATCAGGAGGCGCTCATGAGCTACGCCAAGGAGGCGGCAGATGTCTCTACCGGGTCGCAGCTGCCGAGTCTCGACTACGCGCACAACCACTACGGCCAGCCGGACGTGGCCATGTTCGATTTCACGTCCATCTTCCAGGCGGAGCACGCGTCGAGGATCGTCGAGAGGAACGGACACAAGCTGCTCATGACGCTCGTCGGGGACAGTCTGCTGGAGGTGAGAAACGAACCGGACCCACAACTTCGACAATTGTAAAGGGACAAATAATTACTCCAACTGTTTCGTCTTCAAGGCGCGTTTTTCATTTCGACCCCAGGTTGTTTGGAGGAAACTTCACTGAAATATGTTTGTTCTCATCAGAGCCAAATGTCAGTGGTAAACACACGACAGTCCGTCACTGAAAGAGACACGAGCACATCGAAATTGAGGCTGATGGCAGATACTGCTTCGTAGCAGAGTGTGAAAACCTCCCATGATCTCCGTTCCTCCCCACAGCCGTTCTGGCCGACGGGCTCCGGGTGCGCCCGCGGCTTCCTGGGCGCGCTGGACGCGGCGTGGATGATCCGCAGCTGGGCGTCGGGCCACCACACGCCGCTGGAGGTGATGGCGGAGCGCGAGAGCGTTTACCAGCTCCTGTCGCAGACCACGCCCGAGAACCTCAGCAAGAACTACAGCCGCTACACCATCGACCCGACCACCAGGTGGAGTGACAGTTAATTTCAGATCGTTCGCAAAGCACGGTTGTTGCAGAAGGGTTTTTGAGGTGCTCGTAGCCTCCTTGAAACATTTGGTTCCGTCAGCTGCACTGTTGTTGTCAAAAAGCGGTAAAATGCCTTGAACTTCCTGCAAAAAAGTTTCACGAAAAAACCTGCGGTTTGGACGTTTGACCCGGTTCTAACTTCAGCGTGTGTTTTTCTGGCAGGTACCCGAACGTGAATTTTCGTCACTTCACGCCAAGTCAGGTTCGCCACCAGTATGATGGCGGCGACCAAAAATACCTCGATGAGATCGTCAAGATGTCGGAGCAGAAGAACAGGAAATACGGTGAGAACTTTTTCGGTTGTCTTGGAGACAAAATTGTCTTGCAACTGAATTTGCTTTCGTTCACAAAATGAAGGAATGCGGGCGCTGATCCAACTTTCAGACACTTGCTGGACACTTGCTTTCTGGACTGCAGTATTGTCTTTGTCCGAAACACGTTGTCATGGAGATCTGCGTTGTTTCAGAGAACATCCGGGACAGCTACTACCTGCTCAAGTGGTTCCAGCGGCAGCTCGAGCCGTATCGGAACCAGGTGAAGGTGTTCGACCTGACGACGTCGTGGCGCAGCGGCGTCGCGCTCTGCGCGCTCATCCACAGGTTCAAACCCAACCTCGTGTGAGTACTCGCTCATCCACAGGTTCAAACCCAACCTTGTGTGAGTACTCGCTCATCCACAGGTTCAAACCCAACCTCGTGTGAGTACTCGCTCATCCACAGGTTCAAACCCAACCTCGTGTGAGTACTCGCTCATCCACAGGTTCAAACCCAACCTCGTGTCAGTACTCGCTCATCCACAGGTTCAAACCCAACCTCGTGTCAGTACGCGCTCGGTTTTCTTTATGCTGGGCGTCTTGATCCTCGGGTCAATCGCGTTTGAGCTGCGATGACAGAAACAAATAGGTGCGAACGGGATTCAATGACAAGTTTGCCTCAAAATATCAAGAAGAATTTTGTCCGATTCTTGAGGGAAAATGAAGTATAAGTGCGTCCGCGCAATAAAGTTTGTTTCGCGACAATATTTGTCTCGTTTGTTTGTCGCGCTTTGTTTTCCGTATTTCGGTTTCTGTTCACGGATGCAAGGGTGACATTTGTGTGATGTATTTTCAGGAACGTCTTCATCTTGGATCCGAACGAAGTGGAGAAAAACAACCAAATGGTCAGTTGGTTCATTGGACAAAAAATCCTCACTGAATCAGATAGATCTACTCTCTCGAGAATTCTACAGCTGCAAACACACTGCAGCGACGAATGATGCTGCATTTTGGGTTCACGACTCAGTGTCAAAGACGCTGAAAACAACTTTCTCGCTCCATGAATGTGAATAAGAACAGCATCTCGCGACATTTCAGTCTCGCTCCGTGTGTTTCAGGCTTTCGACATCGCGGAGAAGGAGTTCGGGATTCCGCCCATCATGTCGGGGCACGACATGGCGGCCGCCGAGGTGCCCGACAAACTGACGATGGTCTCCTACCTGTCGCAGTTCTACGAGTTCTTCAAGAAGGAGGCAGCAGCCGCCGCCAGCGCCGCCAAAAGTGAGGGCAACTGCACCATTTTGAATTTTGCTGTTTCCCTCTGGAAAAAATAAACAATTGCAATTCTTGAACGAAAAACAAACCTTTTCAGAAACAAAATTGCCATCAGCAAAATCACCCTCAAAGTCTGAGGCAAAGTCACCGTCGTCGTCGTCCAAATCACCGTCGTCCAAACTGCCGTCCGCCAAGTCTCCGGACCGCGCGCACGCGCACGCGCACCCGGCGCCGTCGGGCCGGAAGCTGCGGACTCCGCGCTCCAAGTCGCCGTCCTCGAAACTGTCCCTGCTCAACAACATGGGCAACAGGATCAAGGCGAGGCGGGTGAGTTTCTGCTTGAGAGAGTTGATCAACAAAAATGTGCGCTTTACAAGAAGCTTGCGAAAATCTGACGAACAGGCGAAAGATAATTTTAAAATTATACAATAACGCTTGCGTGCAATCAGAAAGTAAAGAAGTGAGTGTAGAAGTAAAAATTGGTGAGAATTTACAGACACAGATGTGGTGCGCACTGTTGCTAAAGAAAAGGGAATCTCTGGATAAAACTCTGACTTCCCGACTGTCAGCTTGGCAGTACTGGCGAAAATTCTTGGTACCTGTCTACGCAAAGTTGTCATTACAAAACAAGTGATTGTATTGTTTCAATGACACACAGGGGAAAATGTTAAGCAGTGACGAAGTGAGCTTTTACTACAATGTTCTTGTATTTGGTCTTTCGTCTCTCCTTGCTGTGTAAAATGTGCCTTCGCTCTGAAAACTTTCTCTCCACTCTTTGTCACGTTTAGTCGGTGTCTTCCCTTCACTGTGTTGTTGTCTGTTTTCTGTTAGACTCTTTAGTTTGGTGTTTCAGTCAGCACAACATGTGTAAAATTATTTTAACGCATATTCCTTTCTACTTTCCGGAACTAGCCCATGGGCTTTTGTTCCTACGTTCCTCCAGTCACTTACATGCCCGTCCAAAAACCTGAGAAACCCAAAATCAGAGTGGGAAAGATTGAAGACAGGATAGTCGTGGTTCCCACTTCCAAACCAGCCCCAGAAAAACCCAAACCCAAGGTCGGGGCCATTGTCCCTCCAGTCATGCACACCAACGTCAAGCCAGAGAAACCGAAACCGAAAGTGAAGAGTCTGGTGATGCCCCGACAACACACGAAGCCCAAGAAGCCCAAACCCAAACATAGCTTCATCAAGTCGCAGACGATCTGGTCGTCGTCCGAGGATCTCTATGTCACTATTGTAAGGCTGCATGGCTCCCACGTGTGTGGCTCAGGCATGTGCAGTAGAAGTGGCGTGAATTTTCTTTCTTTCAGTATTTTGCCGCACTTTAGTTCGTTTCTTTCCGTTGATTTGTACAGGATGTTGAAGTTGTGACGTGTGAGCATGCTTACACATTGTATCATTCTCGTGATGATTGTAGCTTGTAAGCAAGTGACTTGACGACATGTTTATTGACGGATAATCCCCATTCATCATCCCAAGTACTCTTTGTTCTCCTGATACTTCGCAAACAAGTACTCTTTGACTCAACACTTCTTGTCCTTTTGTTGCGTCTTGAGTTTTGACGCCTTCATGGAATGTAAATTTGCTGTTGCTAAATTTGAAATTTTGTGCATAATTTCAAGAATTTCAAATGCTTGCAATTTGTTTTCTCAAAGTTTTTGAGTGACTTAAATCAATTGCAGCGTGTGTGAACGAATATTCTGTTTGCGGTGAGGGGTGTGGGATTTTCTTCGAAAACTTCACATTCTCGCTGTGAACTCGAAAAGCACACAATCTCGATTCTGCGTTTTGTTCCTCTTCACATGTTCTTCGCTGACCACAGACGTGAGTTTGACCTGCTGATTTGCTGTGTTTCAGGAGGACCAAGAGCGCGAAGAGAGGAACCGTCACGGTTTGACGCGCAAACGCGGCAGGGGAGACGAGGCTCAGGTTCGTGTGTGCGTGTGTGTGTGTGTGTGTGTGTGTGTGTGTGTGTGTGTGTGTGTGTGCGCGCTTGGACTGAGACGCAGGGCGCCTGCACAGTGGGAGATTCCCAGTCAGAAACTGGAATTGTATTTCTCAGCTTGTCCTGCTTTGCTGACCTGTTTCACAGCTTCACAACTGGAAAGGTAGTGCTGGGTTGTCACGCGAGTGCGGTTTGCTTTCACAGGACTCACTTCAAAGTTACCAGTCACTCGGGAACAAAGCTCCGTTGGAGACGGGACCAAGAGGTCAGACCAAGGTGAGCGCGCTCGCCAAGGACCTGGCGCTCAAGTTCAGCCGGGAGACGGCGCCACCGCCGGCCAAGAAGGAGGCGCCGGAAGACAAGCCACCAGAGGTCGATAAGGTAAAGTTGATGACTGTGGCCGTGTTCTATTCGCCCACCTGAAGACATCGAAACAACAAAATTCTGTCTGCTGATTGGCTGCCAACGTGTCAGGCTCAAAAAAAGTGTGGCTTTGCCATTCACATGCATGAATCGAACAGGACTGTGAATGCACCACACGAGCGTGTTTTATCACACATGATTTGTTTCCGCAGTCATCGGCGAGCAGACAGCAATACGCCGCCCCGAAGCCCCTCGTGATGGGCGGCTCGTCGAGCAGCTCGGACGTGTGTTACTTCTGCGAGCAGCGCGTGTACTTGGTGGAGCGCCAGTCGGCAGAGGGCGTCTTCTTCCACCGCGGCTGCCTCCGCTGCGAGTACTGCGGCTCGAATCTGCGCATCGGGTCCTACTGCTTCCGCAGGGAGGACGACGGGAAAGGTGCGCGCGCAGTTTCGTACAACAGACACGAGAAACGAGGGGTCGGTTGTTGCAAGAATTCTTCTCCAATGAATGTCGCTTGTCCATGCCAGCAAAAATGTGTGTTTCAGGTTGTTTGTTATGACATGAACAACTGACTGTGAAGAGAAAGCCGTCGCAGATTTGAGATGCTGAGTTCACGTTGGAAGTTCTGACTTTTTCAGGCAAGTTCTACTGCTACCAACACATCGGGATGAAGAAGCCGATTCGGCGCATGCGCAAGAAGAGTCTTGAGGAGCTGCAGATCCCGGCGTACTGCACCGAGCCGGCGCCGCCGTCGCCCACCAGCCCCGATGCCCCGGGCGGCGCCGCCGCGGGCGTGGGCGTCGAGCCAGACGGCGCCAAGTCGGCGCTAAACAAGACGCCGGAGCGAATCGAGTACTGCACGGAGAGCGAGGTGGAGGAGAGCGAGTTTGATCAGACGGCGCACAACCTGAGCGCGCTGCACGGCGAGGGCGACGACTCCGAGTGAGTACTGAACCGGAAGTAGGTCTGTTTGGAACCGGAAGTGGGTCTTGAGTGGGCGTTAGCTGAAACGAGTTCTTCTTTACGGAAGCAGTGGAAAACCCACGTGAGAGGCAACAACTGAACTTGCGAATCGTGGCGCCACCCGTTTGCAAGATCTGAATGCTGTTGTCCAAGTGCTGTTTTGCTGATCTCAGTGTGCAGTGCTTGTTGCGCGTGTTCTTCTGTGTTTGATGAACATTTCCTGAAATGTGCTTTCATTCTGCATTTGCAGGAGTTCGGAGACGGAGTCTGACGATGAGGCGGAGGGGTGGTCCGACGAGGAGTTGTCGGACGGCGACACGTCGTGGGCGCAGCTCGCGCGGCAGTACAAGCGCATCCAGCAGCAGGAGGCGCGGAAGGCAGCGCGCGCCGAGCGGCGGGCCGCCCGGGCCGCCGCCTCCGGGGAACCGGGCGCCACCGCCGGCGGGGGAGCCGGGGCTGCCGGGGGCTCGAGCAGCGACTCGGAGACGGCGTGCGAGAGCGACGACGACTGGGAGACCGAGTCCGAGACGGAGAAGGAGAGCGAGGGAGAAGGTAGGAGCTTCAAGTACAGCGTCAAACAATTGCCAACAAATGCGGATTCGTGAATCTTTTCACTAAAGGAAAATTGACATCGTCAAAGCTCTGTGTGTACGAAATGTGCAGCCTTTGTATTTGACCCCAAACCATTTCCTCACAGACTCTGAAGAGGAACGGAAGAAGAAGCTTCAGGCTCTGCGCCGACGCGAGCTGGACCGGCAGAAGCCTTCGCCCGGCTCCATGGCGATCCACTCGAACCGACTCTCCTTCTTCGACACCCCGACGGAGCCGGTGCGAATCGACCCCTGGTCGTTCCTGGGACTGCCCAAGGCTCCTGTCGCGCACTCGAGTCCGAAGATGGAGGGAGAGGAGGAGGAGTGGGAGGAGGAGGAGCAGAGGGCAGAGCAGGAGGAGGAGCTGGACAGGGAGGAGATGGTGGAAGTGGAGGAAGGATCAGTGGAGCTCAGTGAAGAGGTAAGACTCGTGGATTTCCTCGGCTTCAATGGCTGTTTAACAGCCACACTATTACCTTACGTGAGATCATTTGCTGTGTTCGTATTTGTGGGTTTGATTTTCATTCCAGCTGGGCGGATGGGGGAACGGATGTTTGTGTGTCTGTGTGAGACTTGCAAGCCTACTTGATTGGCAGAAATCTTTCTGTGGTTTGGCTCGTGTGTTGAGGTTTGATAAACAGGGGCAACTTTTGTGTTTTTCAGCGACGCGCAGAGGGCGGCGCCTCCTCTGGGGACGAGACGATCACGGAGGGCAGCGACTCGGACGACGAGGAGTCCGGGGTGGTGCGCGCCTCCCAACACCCAATCCCGACCATCGAGATCGAGGAGATCTGCGTCGGCGGTGACGACACGGCTGTGGACGACGCCAGCATCAGCGGGTCGCACAGCGGCGCCGGGGGCCGGGCGAGCAGCGCGTCAGGCGACGCGGCGGAGCCGGCGCCGGCGGGCGGCATCGAGGCGGAAGAGGAAGCGAGCTACGATCAGACGGTGCCTTCCGACTCGCCACTTGAATCTACCGAGCAGGATTCCTCCATCCTGGAAGATGGACCTGAGGTGAGGCTTTTACTGAGATTGCCACAAAAATAACAGTCTGTTCATCAAGTGACTTTCTCCAGTTTTACAACGGTCAACCTTGCCCAGCTTGGCGGTACTTGCTTGTAAACCTGTGCCGCGGTTTGGGAAACGATTCAATTACTTGACGTTCAAGTTTGTGAAAAACAGTGGGTTGAACTGCTTAGATCTGACGCGTTTTTGCATTGACTTCCAGTTGGTGGAGCCGATTCCGATGGACACGAGGGAGCACGAAGGCGATGGCCCCCTGGCCGGAATCTCCCTGGAGGAGTCGCTGGGCGAGTTCGAGAAGATCGAGCGGCAGTACGATTTGCTGGAAGAGGAGCTCGGCTTCTCCCTCAGCTCGGAGCCGACGCGGGAGGAGCAGCGCTGGATCTCCCCGCGAGAGGGCGACACCTCCCCGCGGGCAGAGGGCGACGCTCACCGGGAGAGCGAGGAACCCTCCGTCTCTAGCGACATCGTGAGCTCTTCCACGGACAAACAGCCGGAGATAGTGGCTGAGGAAGCAGTTGATGAAAAGTCAGATTCAGTGGAGACTGAGCCAAGTGTAGGACTCAAATCCAAAGAGGAGTCAAAGGACAATATATCCACGACGATATCCAAAGTGACTCCCACGCGAGACATTGACCTTCTGAAGGAGTTGGAGATGATGGAGCAAGAGGTGTCCACGATGAAGAAAGTGGTGGATGAGGTGGAGGCGAATGTGGAGAGCAGGAAAGCCAAAATAGCTGAGCTGGTGGACAGCGCAACATCCCCCGAATCCAGCAATAGCTACCCCAGTGAACAGTTCACGCAGACTGTGTCAGAAGAGCGAACGCAGGGGACCGTAACGAGCTCGGAGGAGAAAACGGACACACCCAGTGTGTCAGAGGAAAAGAGTTATATCCCGTACAATGTGACGAACAAACCTGTGGAGATTGCACGATATTTCCCTGTTCTCGAGGACGAACAAGAACCAAAGGCCATGATCAGTGGTGTGACGACGTCTGAGTCGACAACAGACGATGTGGTCGTTGCTAAGAGTGACGAGGAGGTGGCGTCACCCTTGGTAAACGTGGCGGGCGTGACGACTTCGGAGTCGAACACGGACGCCGAGTTTCCCTCCTCGGAAAGTGACGCTCCCATCAACGAAATCATGACCAAGAGTCTTTCGCAGACCTTCGATCTAGTCAGTTTGCAAAGCTTGCAGGAAAATGTCAAGTCAGAGCCCTTTTCCGTCAAAGAGACTGATGTTTGTGACAAACCAAGCAAATCAGCAGCAGCAGCCCCAGTGGCTGAACAGCTGAGCCAAAGACCGACGACGTTTGGTGCGGAGGAGCTTTTGACTCGCGACGCGCCTCTGGCGAGTGTGGAGAGTGAGGTGGATGACGAACTCATGAAAACGTCGAGTTCCAACACGAGTCCGGACGATCCGGTGGGAGGCCGGACGGACGACACCAGCAAAGATCTGGACGAGGAGCCGGACTCCACCACCTCCGAGTCCGTCGTCGAATCCAGTGTCAAGAGCGAGGTGAAGAGCGAAAGGACGTTCACGAGATTCAGAGATACGTTCCCCATGCACGTATCCACGATCGCTCACATCACCCCAGAGCCACCCAAGTTGATCCCGGTTCCTGAAAAGAAGAAGCCGGATCCGTACGTGAGAGTTCAGATCCCCGCAGTCAAGCCTGAAGCCAAACCAGAGCCAGAGAGCAAAGTGCAGAAACGGGAAGAAGCGAGACCCACAACCAGTAGGGAAATAAGAAATGAACAACCTCGCAAGGGGTGGGATGTTGAACAACCTCCTGCAAGCAGACAGAAGGGAAAGGAAGAACCTGCTGCAAGTAGAGCTACACGCCAACCCGCTGGTGGAATCCCAACTTTGGGTCAGAAGTTGAAGGTTGAAAGGCATGACGGGAGACCCAGGGCCAATGAGCACGGACTGAAGCCAGTGGAGCCGGCGCAGAGAGAAAAGAAGCGGTCCAGGTCCCCGGCGGACATGGGGCTGGTGCCGGCTGCGGGCGGAGGTCTTCAGGCCATCGGGGAGATGGTGGCGGCGGCCGCGCGGTGTCGGTCCAAACTGAGCGCCGCTATAGAGACGGAAGCCATCAAGCGCATCGACAATCTGCTGAGCTCAGCGCGGGACCGGCGGGCGCGGAGGCAGGACAGCAGCCGGGAGCCGTCCGAGGCGCGGTCCGCGGCGAGCAGCGGGTCCCGAGAGCCGGAGGAGCGGCGCCGGGAGCGGGAGCCCGTGTCGCCCGCTGCCAGCGCCGCCGCCTCCTCCACGGGACCGCAGAGCCCGCCGTCCGCCGCGCGCGCCTCCGTCGCCGAACACATGGAGGCGCTGGACCAGCTCGTGCGCGAATCGCAGGCCGCAGCCGACATCACCATCGACGAGTCGTTCGTCAACACACGAGACCGGAAGAAGCGGAAGCGGAACCAGTCGAACAAGTCCGACTCGAGCTTCACCATATCAACTCCGAGCGGCTCCATCAAGTCGTGCAGCTCCATCTCGGAAATCGAGTCGGCGCCCAATTCACACGGGTTGTCACTGGACAAGAGTAATTCAGCCGACATTCTGGGGTCCTCCACCGACGCAGACGTCAGTTTGTCTGCTGACCTCTTGTTGGATGAGGGGACGACGGTGAATGATTCGAACACGACAGTGATCAGCGACACGACGTTGGAGCGTCGCGCAACTGACAGTGCGAACAAGGACTCCGTGACATTCCAATCCGCCAACACCACTGTCGCTGACAACAGCAACAGTGAATACTACACACCAAACACCAGTGGCGTGGAGCCCATGGACACCACAAATGAGATTGCCAAGAGTTCCCCCAAACCAGTGAACCGACCCAAAGCGTTGGACTCACGCAGCACGGCCAGTGACGGCAAGTCAGTTGACTCGCTCGAAGACTCACAGGGTTCCCCCTTGCATTCGCCCAGAAGGAACCTTCTGGATGCAAAGCGGAACTTTTTCTTTGAGCCTGCGAAGCCTGTCTACATAGAGCCCAGCAGAGTGTTCAATTCTCCGACGCGAAAGATGAAAAAGAGCGCCACGGATAATGGCGGAAGGGACCGAGACGGGAACGCGCTCGAGGTCGGATCAGAGGAGTTCGAGAACAGGAAGAATGCCAACAACGCTCAAAACCACCAGGGGAGTCCGAGCAAGAGGAAAATCGGAGTTGACCCCGAACTGCTACGGGAGTGGAAGAGTATTGATGAGGAAACCACCAAGAAAGGTGTTCTGGGTTTGGATTTGAAACGAGACTGGCAGAGTTTGGACAGCGGTGCGGCCACCAGTCCGACTGCCGGGGTGCCAAAAACGAACGTGACCAATGGAGACAGTGACGTGTTCTACACACCTGGCACCTCCCTCAAACACCCTCCGATCATGGAGTTACGCGCAGACAACGGACTCAGAAAACCCACGGACACGAAAAGGCGCATCTTACCTGAATTGCGGAAGTTCAAAGAAAGTGACCGAGAAACAGCGAGACAAGTGGCCAGAGAAAAGGCGCGATTGAAAAGTGACGAAGAACTTGGGTTGGACCAGTTGTCCCCAACGAGGAAAGCCGCGTACACCAAGGACGAAATGGTTGCCAATGGCGACAGGAAAACGGGTACCAAAAAGGATCATGGCCAAAAAGAATCTGGTCAAGACTCTTCCACCAAGAGATCGAGTGGATTCTTTGATAATTACCCTCCATTGGAGCCGGAAATACCGTGTAAGGTCAGTATTATCGGCGGAAGTGTGCACGAAGCCAAAACGAGGTCGCTCCAGAACAAGGCGACCGCAGCTGCTATGGCGGATTATTTGCTACAAAGTCCACAAAGTTCACAGTCAAAAAGCGGTTCAAAAGACAAGAGATCCAAGAGCAAAAGCCCCATGAGGGCAGCTGCAGAAATGTCTTCGCCGCCGAACTTGCAGAAGCAAGACAGCAGGGAAGACAAGAAGGAATCAAAAGAAAAACGCAGGTCCCTTCTTGCTCTGCTGTTGCCTTCCAAAAGCGTTGAAAAGAAGGAGAAGAAACTTGAAAAGGAGAAAAAGAGCAGCACACCGAAACAAAGCAAAAGTAAAAGTCCTCCAATCAAGAAACAGGAGACGAAATCCAAAGGACTCAAGTCTCCCAAAACGAGTACATCACCCAAAGTGCCTGGGATCAGTGATCAGAGCAAGAAAGGGACTGACGCCACCGACGGACAGAAAGCGAGTGTGTACGAGGAGCTACGGCCCGTCATTGAGGAGAACGCGTTCAGTGATAAGAAGGACGGGAAAGGGAAGGTGGAGTCGAAGAAGGAGAAGTTGCTGGAGCGGATCGAACAGGTGGCGCCCACTGTGAGCAACGACAAAACCATCGCGCCCAAGCTGCCTCCGCGCGCCACCGGTGAGTCTTCGCTTTTCCCTTGAAGCTGATTTGCAGTTCACGTCTCTTTAGTGATCAACTGTGTTCACAATCGGGAACTGAATTTCCGTTGCAAAAAACAGGAAATTAGCGTACAGAAACGCGTAGTCCATGACGTGCGAGTGTGAATGTGCTTTTTTCGCAGTGGACGAATTGGACACAGAGAGTGAAATCGGAGACGGAGACAAAGTGTCGCTGCGCAGCTTCCAGTCGTCGCAGCAGCTCACCGAGGAAGAGCTCGCCAAGGTGCGTGTGTGTGACGTGTAGATGCGTTGTGTGCGTGTGTGTGTGTGTGTGGTTCGTCCACGAATTTCCCGTTTCTCAGTTTTCGAAAACTTGACTGCCAGATTCACCACACCAACAGGTGGGTCAGATTCACCATACCAACAGGTGGGTCAGATTCACCACACCAACTGGTGAGGTCAGATTCACCACACCAACTAGTGAGGTCAAATTCACCACACCAACTAGTGAGGTCAAATTCACCACTCCAACTAGTGAGGTCAAATTCACCACACCAACTAGTGAGGTGTAATTCACCACACCAACTGTTTTGTTGGTGACGCGCACAAAAGAACCGGTTTCTTTGTGGACAACCCTCGTATATGTGTGTGACTGTGATCAATGTTGGTTCCATCCAAATGAAGCTGTGATGTCCTGTGTGTTGCAGCTGCTGAAGAAGCAGCAGCGGGCGGCGCAGCGGCGGCAGCGGGAGCAGGAGCTGAAGCGACTCCGCACTGCGCAGGAGATCCAGCGCCAGCTCGAGGAGGTCGAGATCAAGCAGCGCGACGTCGAGCGACGCGGCGTCAACATCGAGCGCGCACTGCGCGGCGACGGGCCAGGTACGACGCGCGTGCGCACGCGCCTCGCATAGTGGGGCGTTGGGTGGGTGGCTGGTCGGCTGACAGGGGACCAGACCAAGATCTCTCCATTGAGAACGGTGGAGGGTGTCGTGCTTCACGAACTGCCAATATTTGCCCTGTCCAATGTTCAATACTCAAAACACGTCAAGAAACCACATCTAGTGCTGACAAATAACCCTTTACAGAACGTATCTTGCGCCCTTTGACATTAGAATCCCCACCCAAACTGCGGCGTTTCTTACTGTGATGCGGTGCACGAAGTACAGGTGACGTTCGCTGTGTCATGTGAGGGCACGTGCAGTTTGGGACCTCCTCCCTGTGTCCATCCATTTACCCATCTCAATCAACGAATAAATGTTGTAGGCAATAGTTCTCACAGCCACGAAATCAATGGTCATCTAGATTGAAAAGGATACGTGTCTTTGCCATTTGCTGAAATGTAAGAAACCTCACAAGGGTGTGCTGACCAGTTTATCTCAAATGTAACTTCATCGAATAACCAGCTGTAGTGAAGCGAAACCATTCAAAGTATCACACACATTTCATTCCGTTAGACGATGAATTCCATACGTAAGCATGGGCGAGGCAGATTTTTTTTCCACCACGTTTTGAAAACAAAGGCATGAACGTTGAATTTGCATGACATATTTGCGAAGGTTTTGTGCTGGGGCCGTGTATAACCTGCAAATTGGGGTGCCTTGACTAGGATAATTTTGAGTGGCGTACTTCTGTCCAAGTTCTGATGCGAGCGTCAAAGC
>JAAUXT010089764.1_pt1 | contig 19411 bp, 17 predicted proteins | sample 7278171 | NCBI WGS metagenome assembly JAAUXT01 (sample SAMN14350112, study PRJNA611818) | marine sediment metagenome | isolation source: surface marine sediment (1.8m) | place: French Polynesia: Moorea | collected 2018-08 | reverse complement strand
TCTGGTGTTCTTGTGATGAAATTTTTCAGTGGTTTTTAGGAGGCTGAAATTTAATATTTGATTTGTGGGGGTTTTGCATTAAAATGTGTCACCAGGCAAAATATGCAAAATATTTGATGATGTTGAGAAAATATTGGTGGGTTATATTTGCAATTGGTACCAAATAATGTACATGGTTTTAATTTGTATTTGTATTGCACATGTGAGCCATGGTTGGGGATCAAAAATCATATTTTGAAAAGTTCAGAAAAATGTGTGATTTTCAATGTGACCCTTTTGCACTTGTTTAGAATGTTTTGTGACTTGTGACTTAATTTTGAAACATTGTGTATCATTTGCCACCAATTCCCAGCCCAACCCACAGAAAGTTTCTCTACCTCACTAAATACTTTTGCATGTTATGTCTGGCAATACATTTTGATACTGGACAAAAAAAAGCAACTGGAATGAGCAAGGGCAATCTGTTCAAATCAGCGGGAGGCCCATGGGCCAATTTTTGTCACAGTGATTGGTCACCCAACTGCAAATTTCTTTCCGTCGCTTTGGGTTGTTGGAATTGATATTACCTCGGCACTAACAATTTAATCATTTCTGTCATTCTGCATAACTTTCTGTGTAGACTGCATGACAAAATGTTGATCTTGTGTCGAATGGTTTTGTTTTGGTGACAAAGTCCATACACAGTGAGAAAACATGTTTTTCTTCTCTTCAGTTGTGAAGAGTCCCTTTGGAAATGCATTTTATGAGCATTCAAGAATCTTCTCAGACCAGATACACACCTACAGAAACCGTGATTTAGAACTTGCATATCAGTGGGATTTTAGTTTGGATAAAAGTTTGAGAGCAAATCTCACCTTTCCCTACATTTACTTCTTATCAATTGAACTGAGCAGATGTTCTTTTGCAAACCTGGTGATCCATGATTGCAAGGAAGAGGAAATCACAGAAGACTGGTTCACTGAGGCACAGAAAGTAAAGCTCATTTCAAAGTACAAGTTTATGTTCTGTGGAAGACATTCAACAAAAACTGTGTATCCCAGCTGCTCAAATGTAGCTGTTGAAATTGAAAGGCAACAGTATGTGGTGATGGAGATCCACATGTATTTCAGTGTTGTTGACAATAAAATCAGAAATATTCCTCCAGCCCCAACTTTACCAAGGAGCCTCAAGTGCATAATCAGCTCTGTTGTAGACCCTGTTGTTTTACAGATTTTCAGGGTTGTTGTTAGGAAATTCCTTGTGGTCACAATACATTTTGAGATGTTCCCTGAATTGCAATTGAAAGTGTTTGATGGTCCTGGTCCTTTGTCAAGACTCTTGTTATTCCCCACCAATGTCTCACAGACAGGAAATAAACAACAGGTGGTCACCTCATCATTCCAGTGTGAGATACACTGCTACAACTGCAGGAAACTTGCATACTCATCATCCAGACAGCCAATCAAACCTCACATTGAGAAGCTTCTAGTTTATCCAGGATCTTCTGATGACATCACGTACCCAGATCATTGCTATAGCAATCCTGCTTGTTTGGTTACTGTGGAAACTACTCCTGGGTTTCACCTGAACTTGTCAGTGGTAGACATATTGTACTTTGGTCAAAACAACACAGATACTTGTTCCTATGCAGGACTTTCAGCCTATGAATCAGAATCTGAGATTTCGACAACATGTGTGAAAACAAACAACAGACTTGAGCTTGCAAATTACCAGTATACCAAATATGGGTTCCAGAACATCTACTCATCAAATCATAGTTTGTTGCTGGTGTTTTACTCTTTCAAAGAATATGGAAACATTCAGTTGACAATGAGAATAAGTACCACAAGGTGCAAGCCAAAGCCTGTGGCCTTCTGTGATTCTTATGACTTCAACCAACTTGAACTAAAATCCAGATACAAACACACTTCTAGAGGAAAAGTTGTGCTTCTAGAGAAAGCAACAGAGGAATGCAATATTGTGCAGTTTTCTCTCAATTGGGTGAAAGGTTCATTTTTTAAAGATGGAAATCCCAAGGCAAAATGTGTGATGACAGTGGCCACAGAACATGTTCTAGATTTTGGAAAAATTGCTCAAATGAATGTGACTGGATTCATTAGAGGTAAGTTTTCTCTTGTGTGTTCACAACCTACATTGAAATGAACTGCCACAGTCAACGGGAAACATTATCCAAACTGCTACAATCATTCACACATTCACCAGCTTCTCATGGCAGACATGTTTTTTCCCACAACATCCTCACACAATATGAGACACAACTGAAGACAGTCTAAATTTTGCTTGTCTTTTGAAGCAACCTAACAAAAGCAACCTTTGTCAATGAAATTTCTTTTTCAAAATTTTAGGTCAGTTTGACAACATTTTATTGCATGGAATCCCGAAGGAGTTTCAATACAGAGCATTTTATAGGACAGATGCCACAAACAAGTTGGAGCATAACCCTCCCAAACAGTTACAATGTACTATATATGGTGGAACAGGATTTTATTTTCACAAAAATATCCATTTTTGCTTGAACAAGGGCATTGGGGATTTCATTCTCAATGACACTGTCAGCAAATTTCAGTTCTTAAACAACATTGCAACAGTATTCTTGCATGTTTCGTCCCCAACCCCAACACATGGTGCAACACCTTACCTCACTGTGCAACTCATTGGAAACAATCATGGCAGTTGGATTGATGTAGTGGTGGAAGTGAGGCATTCAAAAGTACTTCGTAATCCACAATCAGTACCACACAGCTTCCAGAATTATGAAACTTTTGCTTCTGATTCTTTATGTTTTCAAACTGTGCAGAAACTAAGAAAATTATCTGGATTGACAGAGAGTCTCTTGTGGATTGAGAGTGAATCAAATGCAAATGGAAGTATGAAGTTTACTCTTGACCTGGAAGTTAATTATGAGAATATGGATCAACAGCAAATCAGCAGTTTGCAGTGGAAACAACTTGTGCAATTATCCAGACTAAATCCTGTTCATTGTGTGTCTGTCTCAGGAGCTATATCCTCTGGAGGCCTGTCACAAGGATGCCCAGGTGAGAACTTCATGTGTTCAACTGTTGCGGGCATGGTCCTTCTCCAAGTACACTTTGTGCAAGTTGCTTCTTGAACCTTCATCCTTCATTCAGCCAAAAAAGGAACAGCCCTTTTGTTTGATAACATAGTTTTGTAAAAAAATTTCCCGTCCCTCAGCTTCTTTTCTGCGGCAGGTAATTCTTCACATGAAAACATCACACTCAAAGTGTTTTGGATTGATGACAATTACAAAAGTTATCATGAAAACTTCCTGAATAAAACTCCAACAAGCTGCTATGACAGGTATTCCTTTGTGGATGGAAGGGATCAGAAAGTTAAATATTGTTTCAAGTATGGTCAGAAAGATAAACAACAGGGACAAAATGGATACTACATTGCAAGCCTTCCAAAAAACAATGTGTTTTACTGCCAGAGAAGTGTGGAGCTCCAACCAGTGATGGCTTCATGGATTGAGGCATGGCAGACATGTGGCATGGAGGGAGGTACTCTCCCACTGCTGAGGTCCAGACAGGAAATGCATGAACTGATTGCTTTGCTCAAATTATCCCCACACATTGGTGATGAGCACTACTCTTTGAAACTTCAGGCTGCTTTTTACTCTGCAAACCCAGAGATTCTACAATCCATCATTTTTACGCCATCTCCAGAAAATATTCAATTTATTTTCATTGGCCTAGCAGAAAATCAGGTGAGATGAAAATTACAGCAAAATGTGAAACAGACACAACACAAACAATAGCAAAACTTGTAGGGTAATTCATGATGTCCCATTCCCTCAAACTTGTGACTGTAGCCTGATGAAACTGTAGCATTGTCAAAAACTGTGAATCCTTGGGAAAATTCTTATTCAACCTGATTTTTGACTTGTTGGTTTTGTTTACATTTGTTTGTTTTTTGTCAAGTTTTGCTGAATGAAACAATTCAATTTGCCGAGATCTGTTCGGTCACAAATGCCAAGAGGAATAAAAGAGGAAATAATATCTGTGACAAGATCTAAATTTCTGGTACCAATTTTGATACTCATTTGTTGTTGCACGTTCCAGGATTCTCTCTTGTGGCAAAGTGGCGATCCAGTGGCATTCCAGCAATGGGGAAATGAGAAACATCAGGATCCAGATATGACTTACTGGATTCAAGCCTTATCAGGTGGAAAAGATTGTCAGTATTTCCCGTCCAAAATATCTTATGGTTTCAAAGCTAAAAGCATCAAGTATTATCTGAACAACAACAAAAGCAGCCTCTCTGGTGCACAAAGGTCAAGCGCGTGTGGTGTGATGGTTCTCAGAAATCTTGCTGAGCCTTGGTGGGTGATGATGGACTGTAGCATGAAGCTAGCAAAGACTTTGTATTGTTTCATAGAGAACAGAGGGAAGGGGACACATGAAGAACATGACATGCCAGAAGCAACTGTGTGTCCTTCAAATTCACTGCATTTCAACACAGAATGCTTGACCTTTGTATGGTGGAACAGACAAATCAAAATGAAGACATACAAACCATTCTTGATAAATGATTTTGTGTTTTTGTTTGATGCAGTCAGTGAACAGTTCCCACCAATATTTTCTGCTGACCAGTCACATATTTTTACATACAAAAGATGTTCAGACACTTACAAATTAAAATCTGATCCAATTGTGTCAAATTCTACAACAGCTCTGATAATGCAAACTACACTATCACAAAAAGGTACCACAGGTGGAAATATATTCCGCTGCCAGAACAAAGCTTATATATTGAGTACACTTGTGTGTGATGCAACAGAAGATTGTCCAGGAGCATCTGATGAGTCAGGCTGTGAATGTGACAAAACTAAGAACTACTCAAGCAAATGTAAATTTCTCACTGACAAGTCTGGAAAACAAAGCTGTTCAAAATTTTACATGACAACAGCATCAAATCATTGTCATATCTTTACACCAAAAGCAAATGGAAAGTATAAAGAAGAAGGGCAGAATCAAAGTTTATGTTCAGAATGCAAAAATGGAATTGATTTGCTCCAGAAATGGAAGGAGGGAAATAATGCAATCCATTGGTGCACATCAAGTGGAAAGCTTTTGTGCAATATAGGAGAATTGAAATGTTATTTGCCTTCAGAAATTTGTCTTTTCAAACTAAATGCTGGGGGATTCTTGGTTCCTTGCAGCGCTGGGGGACATATTGGGAACTGCACAAGTTTTCAATGCAACATGATGTACAAATGCCCAGCATTTTATTGTGTTCCCTGGGGATATGTATGTGACAATAAGTGGGACTGCCCAGGTGGTAATGATGAACATGCCACAAAGTGTGAGGAGGAGCAATCTTGTGCACATCTGTTCAAGTGTAGAACCACCAACAGGTGTGTGCACTTTGGAGATGTTTGCAATGGGCAGAAGGATTGTCCATCAGGGGATGATGAACAGTTTTGTTCCCTACATGAAAAATCTTGTCCTCCTCTTTGCCAATGTTTGCTTCTTTCATTAAAATGTGACAATGTTACATTCCTGAGTGCCATGAGTTTAACCCACCAGATTTTCTGGATTGAATATTGTCTTTTCAACATCAGCAGCATTTATTTGAACCTGGATGATGCTGTTTTTGTAACTGTTTTGAATACAAACTTGAATGATGTTTGTCAGGCAGGTTTTAATGTGCCCAGCTTGGTTTCCCTTGATGTAACATCCAACAAAATTGTTTCAATTGTTCATGAGTGTTTCCAGGGCTCAGTAAACCTCAAAATTGTACAGCTCCCCAAAAATTTGATTCATAGAATAGAGCACGATGCTTTCAAAAATCTCACTGTTTTGTTGCTGTTGAACTTGACAGGGAATTTCTTGACAGAACTCAAAAGTAACCTCTTTTCCGTTTTTTCTTCTATCAGCATACTGTCCTTGAATGCCACTCACCTGACTCATATCAACACACAAGTGTTCAAAAGATTTCACTTGCAGATACTGGAAACTCAGGACACTTTCCTCTGCTGTCTGATATCAGAAAACACTCATTGTACAGTGAAGGTTCCCTGGTTTGAATCCTGTTCTGGTTTGATACCAACCAAAGCAATTCAAATTACATTTTATTGCATATCTCTGTTTGTGTTGACACTGAGTGTGTTGTCACTCACTGTTGAAAGGCAGGTTTTTGTCAAGAAGTTGGAAAAGGTAGGAGCCTATAGAGTTATTGTGGGAGCTATAGATGTGTCTGATATCATAGGTGCAGTGCCTTTATTCTGCTTGTGGATTGCAGATTTGCACTACAAGGAGAAATTGAGAGGTTGTGCAAGGCAGTGGCAGTCCAGTGCCTTGTGTCATTACATATTCAGTGTCACTCTCCTTTTCAACATTTATCTCCCCTGGTGATACTTTTCTTGGCAGTCTCAAGGCTTATGGTTGTACTTTATCCTGTTGAGACAATATTCAAAGACATCAATTTTGTTCTCAAATACATTTTCAGAATTTTTGTCCTGGCTGCCATTTTATCATGTTGTCTGACAATTTTGACATGGTTTCTGACAGATGAAATTCCCATATTCTTGTGTTCTCCTTTTGTTGACTTGACTAAATCTGTGACCCTTGTACCCATTCTAACTTGGATTATTGTGGTTACACAGGTGGGTGTCAGTGTTTCTGTTCTGATTGTCTACATTTCCTTGATTATGTCATTGAAGAAATCTCAGCAAAGCCTCAAAGAAGCCACTTCCAGGAAACAGTCACACTTGCTGCTTTTCATTCAGATTTTTGTTGTGAGCTGCTCCAACATGATCTGCTGAATTCCATCTGGAGTTGTTTATCTCATGTCCATGTTTCTGGAGAGGTACCCAGTGGAGATGTTACTGTGGGTAACTGTTGCTGTAGCAACCATTAATTCCATTATCAATCCAATGGTCTTTCTGGCAACAAATATCAGAACCATTTTCAATACAAAGAAAAAGACAGGTTAATTTTTTTCAGGAAGAACCTTCAGCTTGGAGGAAAGTACTGATGCAGTTTGGTTCTTCTTTGGACACAGAAGAAGTGTCTGACTTGGAAAAAAATCCCTTCAGGTTTGAACAGCATGCGAGGATGATGTGAGGTTTTCAGGAGGTTCATAGCTGCAGTTGATTTTGTTTGAGTTGCTTGTTCCCGTCGCGTCTTGACAGACACAATATGGACTTTTCCACCAAAAAAATCAAAACGCTGACGAAAGGCTTGCGTCTACCCTCTCCCAGATTGACATTGTTTTCTATTCCAAATGTTTCTGTTCCATTGTTTTTGTTCAAACATAACCACTTTGAAAAAACGTTCTCTGAAATACTGTTGCCAATAAAAAGCTTTTCTTGTGCATCTTCCCAAGAAGTATTTCTGTTTGACAAAACAAAAATGTGACACAAGGCATTTTCAAACACCTTTCCTTGCCCGCAAATACGCGGTGGATCTTGCTCTCTTTCAGCCAACACCTGTGCCTTGGTGTGAGCTCGGCTGTGTCACAATAATTCTGGTTGGAGTTGCTCTTCACATTTGTATCAGAAAGATGAGGCAAGAATTTCAGGTTCTGTTGGTCCCAGGTCCACCTCTGGATCCAGGCCTTTGACTCACCCCAGGATCCACCCCTGGATCCACCCCAGGATCTGCCCCTGGATTCCTGTGCTGGATCCACCCCAGGATCCGCCCCTGGATTTCTCTACTGGTTCCACCCCAGGATCTGCCCATGGATCTGCCCCTGGATTTATCTGCTGGATCCACCCCAGGATCTACCCCTGGATCCACCCCAGGATCCACCCCTGGATTCCTCTGCTGGATCCACCCCTGGATCTGCTCTTGGATTCCTCTGCTGGATTCACCCCAGGATCAACCCCTGGATTCCTCTGCTGGATCCACACCAGGATCTGCCCCTGGATTCCTTTCCTGGATCCACCCCAGGATCTGCCCCTGGATTTCTCTACTGGTTCCACCCCAGGATCTGCCCTTGGATCTTGGACTCCAGGATCTATCCTTGAATTCGCCTGCTGTGTCCACCCCTGCATCTGTCCCCCATCTACCTTTGGATCCACCCCCAGATGTCCCAGGATCCGCCCTGCTGCAGACAGTGCAGACTCCAAATAGAATTTATATGTTCGTAGTAATGTGTGATGTAATGGAGAAATGCATTTGCTTTTGCACTGCACTTTCTAGCTGCAGAACGTGGCTCGTAGCTCCCCTGATTGACATCAATACCGGATCCAGGGGGGGGGCTCCCAGAACCCCTGAAAAACAAATTCACACCAAAGTTTTTTTTGCTGCTTGTGCAAAAAAATTTTCGCTTGGCAAGTTCAATTTTTTCACCATTGAAATCAGCATCCCACCCGACAGGAGTGTTGCGCCCCTATTGATGAGATCCTGGATCCGCCCTTGGAAAAGTGTGAAATGTTCCCCTGCCTCTACAATCAACACCCAGGGAGAGAATCAAACACCCATAAGATATCCATTACGCTCTGTCATTCTCATTTTCACCACAAACAGAATTGCTGATCAACAGGAAACAGATGTTTGAAAATGTAGATATATCACTACAATTTTCTCCACTTTGAAAAAGGAGAGTTGAACATGAAAATAAGATCCAGTGTTTATTGTCTTGTGCTGATTCTGACTCTGCTCCAGCCTGGACCCACTGCAGCTCTGGATGGCTGGAATGAGCTGCCAGCTCATGCCCAATTGCTGCAGGCTCTCAGTCATTGGTACCCCTCCAGCAAACCCAGACCTGTCTGGAACTTCAGTGATCCTGTACATGTCTTCTTGGATTTCAGTCTGTATCAAATTATAAGTGTGGTGAGTAGAAACTTATTGTCAGATTTTCCAATTTATCTTAACATTTCATTGCTGTTCATATTTTGGGTGTTGTTAAAATTCAGGACAGTGTATCTGAGGTTCTGAATTTTGCTGGAGAATTTAATTTGGTGAGTGTGAAAACTGATAAACATATTTATAGTGAAAGAAACAACAATGTATGTTTCACAGAGAAGCTGAGTTTTTGTAATAAGGGCATTTTCATATTTTTTCAAGGTATGGGGTGATCAGTTTTTGCTGTGGGATGCGACACAGTTCCCTGAGGTGAGCACCCTTAACTTCCCAGTGAAAGAGGTCTGGACTCCAGACATCACCATTTTCAACAGGTGAGCAAGACAAAAAGGTTTCAAGGTGAACAAGTGGGCACAAAAAACACAGTTTGCTTGGGCTTGTTCCAAGGTTAATTTTCACATCAATGTTTCTTCTGTATGATACAAAAAAGATGTTTCCATTTCAACATTTTTCACACAGTCTTCACTTCAGATGTAGAGATTCACTTCAGATGTAGAGACAAACATGATGTTTTTGGTTTTGTAGTGTAACTAAACCCAGGGACTCAGCCTGGTATGAAGATAACCTAGTGAGAGTGACCCCTAATGGGATGGTGGTGTGGACCATCAGGAGCAACTTTGCAACAGCCTGTTCTCAAACAATGACCCAATTCCCATTTGATGTCCAAAAATGTCCCATTCTGATCACAACTCAAAGTTCAGATGCATCTCTGATAAAATTCAACATTTTCCCTGAGTACAGTGAACTAATATCTGGAGGTACTGACTTGCTTCTCACTGTGATTTACTCATATGGTTCAGCATGGTCTGGGCCTTTTGGCTCTTGTGCTAAACACATATATCTATATTATTGTATTGGCAGACTGTATTGAGCATAAGCAGGATGTGTTGGCCCATTATGTGTTGAGTGGAGAGTGGGATGTGGAGAGAACACAACTCTGTGTGGAGACATTCTTCTTCTACAACTTCAGTCTCCCACTCATGACAATGAACCTTTTCCTTGTGAGAAAGGTGAATCTAAATTCCAATGCTGAAGAGCAACAACTTCACCTGGTTATGAAATCACACATTGGTGGTGAGAGACAGAACAAACCAAGGTTCTGACTGAGGTTGTGAATGAAGTGAGGGACTGTGAGAGATCACTAGTGGCAGAATCCACTGAATTTGCAAATGTTGTTGCTCCTCTATGAATGGTAAATCCACCATGAACATAACATGCCTTCCTTCCCTTGCAGCCCACATTCTACATCATCAGCATCCTGACCCCCTGTGTGATGCTGTCCCTGCTGACCCTGCTAGTGTTCCTGACCCCTCCAGATGCAGGAGAGAAGGTTTCCCTCAGCATCACTGTGCTCCTCTCCTTCACTGTCTTCATGCTCATGGTCTCTGACAAAATGCCTCAGACCTCCAACACTATTCCTTACTTGGGTAAGTGCTGCCCCAGACCATTCCTTACTTGGGTTAGTGTTGTCCTGGACCACTGACAGCTTTCTCTGGGTGATTACTGTCTACTAAAGCCTGTATTCATTTAGATATTCCTTTGCCATTTCAGCAATCTACCTGGCCCTGTCACTGTTCTACAGCATGCTGGCTGCCATTGCCGCCATCTTGGTTCTCATCGCACACCACCAGGGGGCAGGTCGGCGCGTCCCTGGGTGGCTCACGATGCTGCTGTGCCTCAGACGTGTTAAGGTGGCTGATGATTGTGTGGGAGATAAGGAGGCTAATAACTGCGCAAAATCTAAGGTCACTAAGAATGTGAGAGAAGGGATAGTGAAGTTGAATGAAGGTGAAAATGGGGGCAAAGAGGTTGATGTTCAAACTAAAATCTTTGATCATGAACTAAAATTGTTGGTAAAGAGACTCAGTCAGCAGTTTGAAGTTTTGATGGAGGCAGTTGGGAGGAACAGGGGTCAGGAGCAGGGGAGTGGGGGCAGTGAGGACTGGAGGAGGGCGGCCGCGGCTCTGGACAGGTTCTTCTTCCTCCTGTTCCTCTGCGTCATCCTCATCACAAACTTTGGGTTCTTCTCCCTCCTGGCGCAGTAGAGATTCTTGCGTCCATTCTCACTGAACAAAGGCGTGCGCCCACCACACACACACACACGCGCAGACACACACACACACACGCACATACACACACAGAGGTGAACAGAGGTGCAGGCACAGACACACAACAGACGTGCACACACACGTGCACACACACATGAACCTACACATACACACACACATCCAGGTACGCACACGCACACACATGGAGGCACACACGTACACACGTGGAGGCATACGCACACACATGTGTAGCCACAGACACACACACACACACACCACTCTCTCACACACAAACCACTCTCACACACTACTCACAGACACTTGCACGCACACACCACACACAGCCCCCTCCTCCTCTTCAGGAAAGGAGAAAATACAAATTAATTTGGCCTTTTTCTCTTCTACCGCACCTCTACCACACACTCCTTTTCAGTCAATATTTTGTTTGTTAAAATGCTCACAAAAAAGTGTGTGTTCTGTTTAGACACAACGCGAAATCAGCGAAGACTGTCGGAAATAAATCCAGAAAATCCTTCGCCCTGTCTCATTTGTCTCATTTTGCGACGAATGCCTGTGATTTGTGTATGAATTTCCACACGTCAAAAACTCGTCAATGTTCGAGAGGAGCCCAACTGGCTCACCCGGCCCCTGCCCCGCCCCCCGCCTCGACCTGTCACCGCTTTGTTCAGATTCCAATTATGCTTTGTCCCGTTTGGGCAAATTCTGCCTGAAACAGGTCAAACAAGTGTTGGTGAGCAGGGACCAGCAGATCCAGAGCCCCCCCCCCGAAAAAAGAAACACACCCAAAATAAAGTTCCTTGCGCAGCCAGCTGGACACCCAATTCGCTTGGACGTTGATTCATTTCATCTGTACCTGCAAATTGTTTCTCAATCGCCTTCGTTCCGAGATCCGGTTCAATTCACAACGACGTGTTCAGACGATCAACGACACGAACACATTTGGTAGTTGGTCCAAACCTTTACTGTGGTGACATTTCTCGAATAACAAACGTGTGTTTGGAATTATTTGAACACTTCCACTGTGAGCAAAACTGAATGAAATTTCAACGAGCTTTTTTCCGAGCGCACAGTGTGGACGTGAGACGTGAGACGTGAGACGTGAAATGTGAGACGTGAGATGTGAGATGTGAGACGTGAGATGTGAGACATGAGATGTGAGATGTGAGACGTGAGATGTGAGACGTGAGATGTGATGTGAGACAAGACCTGAGTTCTGAGATGTGAGACATAGAATGAGAGATTTGATGTGAGACTTGAGAGGTCAAACTTCAGACGTGAGACGTGAGACGTGAGGCAAAACACAAGAAGAAGCAGCAACAAAGATCAAATTGCCCCAAAAGGTGTACAAGACCAACGCAAGGTTCTGGACACTGCGAAAATCAGAACTCAACTTCCAAATTTCACAAAAATCTTTGAACATTTTGAGTGGCGGAAAGAAAAAGACAAAATGGCGGGTGTGGAAATTGTGGCGGCGCTCTTGACTCCCACCCTCCCTGGGTCTCACTCTGAGAGTCTGAACCACGAGATCCTACTCGCTGTCTCCGTCTCGCTTCGCACCACCAGTGCCCCCTGGTGGAGCACGAGCTCCCACGGTCTCCCGACCTCTGGCGGCAGCGGGAGCACCCCGAGCCTCGCTCCCGTGCGCGGGTCCAGCGCGAGGAGGCGCCCCCTGGCGTGGTCCGCCGTGAGGACGACGCCGTGCGGCGGCGAGAAGACGATCCCCCAGGGCTCCGAGCGCTGGTCTTCGGTCTCCCATAGCAACCCCGGGGCGGAGGGGGGCGGGGTGGGTGAGAGGGTGGAGGGGGAAGGGGTGGGTGAGAGGGTGGAGGGGGAAGGAGTGGGTGAAAGGGCGGAGGGAGGCAGGGCGTTTGGGAGGGTGGAGGGGGCAGGGGTGGGTGAGAGGGCGGAGGGGGGCAGGGTGGGCACGGGAGCGTGCGGGGAGGGTGGCTCCATCTGCTTGAGGGCTCTGGAGCCAGAGGGCGGATCAGAGGCTGACGCCGTGGGTGGGGTGTCCTCAGGGGCAGGAAGTGCAGGGTGCGCATGCGCAAAGCCATAACCAGCCCCGGATCCAGCGCAACCAGGTTCAGACGCAGCTGCATGCCCAACTCCAGGCGCATACCCGTCCCCAGTGGCATACCCTTGCTGGGACGTGGCGCCACCACAGGACACGGCGCGGATGTGCTTCGCCGTGTAGCTATTGGTGTAGAACAACGTCTCGAGCCCCGGCACGAAGCACAGCCCGCTGCACATCCGGGTCTCAGAGCACACGGCGCGGCCCGTCGGACGGAAGGGGGCGCCACCGTCACACCGCAGCTCCACCGCAGGGTACGGGGAGAAGAAGTTCTTGACCCAGAGGGTGCCGGGGGAGCCAGGGCACAGGGAGCAGGGTCTAAAACCGGGGGAGCTGAAGGCCACGGAGACGGAGCCTGTGACGGGGTCCACGAGTTTGACCTCCTCGCATAACAAACAGGCGACGGCGATTTTGTCTGTGATGGCGCCACCCACATCCCCGCCCACGCCCTCGCCCACCCCCTCACCCACCCCCTCACCCACTCCCTCACCCACCCGGCCCACGCCTTCACCCACCTTGCCCACCATCCCCTCGCCCATTCCCTCGCCCACCCTGTCCACCACTCCCTCAAACTCGCCCACCCCCTCACCCACCCCGCTCTCACCCTCACCCACCTCCTCACCCACTCCCTCACCCATCCCGCCCATTCCCTCGCCCACCCCACCCAAACCCTCGCCCACCCCACCCAAACCCTCGCTCACCCCGCCCATTCCCTCGCCCACCCTGCCCACACCCTCGCCCACCCCCTCGCCCACCCCGCCCACTCTCACGCCCACGATCTCCACCCAGTGCTCTCCCGGCAGCGGATACTCCGGACACGTGGTATTGAGTTCCCGGATCATGCGCAGCTCGTCTCCATGGCGACGGAACACGTGGAGCGTCGCGTCGGCGCCCCACGTGACGCGGCCTCGCAGCACGATGTCGCCGCTCGAGGGCAGCACCGTGAAGGCGAGGATCTCCACCAGGGGGACGTCGAGCGTCGCTTCCAGCGTTAGCTGCGTTAGAAAATGACGTCAGTTGCGTCAAATACGTTAGAGAAAACGAAAATTTTGAAGTGGAGTTTCTTGACAAGGAAATGCCGCGTTGTGTCAAGTGCAGCTCTCTCGTTCTCTCTCTCTCTCTCTCTCTCTCTCTCTCTCTCTCTCTCTCTCTCTCTCTCTCTCTGTCTCATTCTCTCTCTCTCGTTCTCTCTCTGGTTCTCTCTCTTGTTCTCTCTCTCTCTGTCTCATTCTCTCTCTCTCTCTCTCTCTCTCTCTCTCTCTCTCTCTCTCTCTCTCTCTTTCTCTTTCTCTCTCTCAGTCTCTCTCTGTCTGTCATCGCTTTCTCTTGTTTTGGTCTTGTCATGACCTTGAAATGCGGGACCGACGCTGTCGAGTCACGTGAGCACCCGACACTGGCCTGTACCACCAGGGAGCGCTGTGACCACTAGACGCCAAGGAGCGACATCCGTGACGTCACAACACTGTCACTACTCACCAGGGGGAGTCGTGGAGGCGTGGTGATCCCAGCTGCAGGAGCTGCAGGAGGAGTTGCAGGAGGAGCAGAAGGAGGAGCAGCAGAAGAAGGAACTGCAGGAGGAACGGCAAGAGCAGCTGGACGCGCCACACGAGGTGTACGAACTGCTGAAAGAGCATCAAAACCTGACAGCAACAGAGGAACTGAAGCTGCAGAAGGAGAAGATGCAGGAGCTTCTTCCTGAGCTGCAGGACGCGCAGGAGGAGCAGGGGCATGAGGAGCAGGAGCAGGAGCAGTAACCATGGGAACCGCGCGTCCATTGACGACTTCCTGCAGGTCCCGCACGACCTCAGCAGCTGACGTCCTGTCTGCAGGCTCGAAGCAGGTCATCTTGTGGAGCACCCCCCTCAGGCTCCTGATGACGTCACCGTCGGGGTCCCCCTCCACCCGAGCGCCCTCTGGGTCGAGCCTCACGACCTCTAGCGGCGTTCTGTCGTTCATCTTCCTGTGCCACAGCAAAAATCCAATTTTCATTGTCTCTTCTCCACGCTCCAAACCCGTTTCCATTTTGGGGATCTTGTGCTTGTTTCCTTGGATCATTGCCAAGAACGTGAGTCCCATGGCGAAGACGTCAACGTTTCTATGGTAACGGAGATTTCCATCTGCAGTTCTCATGTAGAACTCAGGAGCCTTGAAGGCATCAGTACCAACGTCACTGGTCATCCTTGAGGTGACGTCATCTTCATCCAGGAACTTACAGAGGTCAAAGTCCGTCACCTTGGCAACGGTTGGAGGCCCGCTGATCACAACGTTGCTGGGTTTGATATCTCTATGGATCACGTTGTTGCTATGGAGATACGCAACTCCCTTAGCAACGTCCAGCATGAGGCGCAGCTTCTCTCGCAGCGGCACCAGGGTGTTGTTGTGGTCTCCAAGCATCCCGAGCAGGTCTCCATGGTTACAGAGCTCCATAACGACCCAGACCTTGTGGTCTTGCTCGACGACTTGCAGCAGTCGCACGACGTTTGGGTGGGAGAGACGGAGCAGGACCAGCTCCTCCAGGTTCTTCCGGATCTGCTGCCGCCTGGCGGCGCCTCGCACCATCTCCAGCCGCTTCACCGCTACCTGGTGAGGGACATCGTCACGTCGCGTTGCCACGTCGTCACGTAGTCCTGTCACGTCATCACGTCGCGTCTCCACGTGGTCACGTGGTGTTGTCACGTCGTCACGTCGTGTCGCCACATCATCACATCGCATCGCCACGTCATCACGTCGCGTCTCCACGTCATCACGTCGCGTCGTCACGTCATCACGTCGCGTCTCCACGTCATCACGTCGCGTCGCCACGTACACGGTCCCGAACGCGCCACGCCCGAGGTCACGTGTCAGATTCACCGTGTAGCCTCCCACCGTCAGCATGGCACCGGACATTAGCGACGTTCAGCAGCGTCCCGTCTGCGCCGCGCGTGGCTTGTGGCAATAGGGAGGTTTAGCACAGTGCCTCCCGCATATGTGACTCCCTGCCCTGTAAAATAATGCAAATGAAAACGTAAGGTGTTTCCAACATGTTTCATGAATCGTGGAAGCCATTGAGAATGGTTCATCTTCCCTATTTCCCTGTGGGTGACGTCATCGCAAACTTCCCGCCAATTGTCCTCAAGCGTGACGACAGCACAACATATCTTTGGGGAAGATCATGCACGAGATTTCCGTCAAACGTCGCGCCGCCCGCCAACATCGAGTGGTGTGTGGTGATTGGCCAGTGTCATGGACACGCCACTCTCTTTGACGTTGGCGTTGGCGCAACGTGTGTTTGAGGGCCGTGCATAAAGTCCCTATCATGGGTGGGGGAACCGGCACGGTTTGGCGCTCCTGCGAGGACCCAGTGTTGCCACGCGACGCGTGACGTCTCACCGAGCTGGGTCCAACCAGTGGTCCTGTGAGACCTCCGGCGAACCAGAACCAGAACCAGCAGAACCAGGTCCTTCAGACGTCAGGTCTTGGTTGGGGTCTCGTAAAGAAACAAAGCACTTGGGAAAAATTGGGACTTATTGCTCCGTGAAAAACTTCCGTTTTGGAAAAAGTCGCAGAAGTTAGAACCGTGGTTGCATTTGGGATCAATGAAGATTTACTTTGTTTTTGACAGCGTCTGATTCAGACCTTCCTTTCTCTTGTTCGTGATGCGAGCAAAATCTTCCGTGTTGAGCGCAAATGTCATTTAGAACCACGGTTCTGACTGGCTGTTTTTGGTCTCAGACAAGGAAGGTTTCCCATTGGTCCAGAAGGAGCGGAATTCCGTGCGACTGAGAGCGTTGAAATCCTCAACGCTTGACGCCAAAGGAAAGCGTTTGAGCTTTGCGTTTAGCTTTGGGCAACGTTGCTATTGCGACTGACGTCAAGCCACGTTGTGGCGTCAAGCAACGTCTGACCTCAAGCGACGCTGGACCGTCAGTTAATGACGCAACGTCAGCCAGCGTTACATTGTGACGTCACAAAATTTGACGTTGGGCGTCTGATAACGTGCAGAAAGTTCCAACGTCACGCATTCTGGATTCCCTGTCCATGCAGGTAACGTCCGGCGTTCAGCGTCGAACGTAACGTCACCGCAGACGTGGACGTTCCGTTACACAACGTCGGGGAAACGTTGGGCGGCAGCGTCCCCAGCGGAATCAGACGCTCAGCGTTTTGCGTCAAACGACGTGACGAACGAACGCGCGACGCACGTACCTCAACTAAACGCAGCGGTGAGAACGATGATTTGACTCACTCGTGCGTCGCCTGCCTTGTATTCGTCACCGTTGAATTCGCCCAGCGTCGTCAGCTTTTCACTTGGAATTGCTTTGCTCTGTCTGCCCGTCCTTCCCATGTGTTTGTCTCTCTTTGCCCTGAGTCTCATTCGTCTCTCGTCTCTCTCCCTATTTTTCTGTCTCTCCGTTTCGTCTCTGTCGCTTGCTTGCTGCTGTCTCTGTGTCTCCCGCCCCAAAATGCACAGCGCCAAAATTCCCACATAGTGGTTATTTCCTGTGCTCCCCCCGCGGAACCGAGTGAGCCGTGTCGGCGCGAAAATAGAACCACGTGATTTATGAATGAGTCGTGCGTACGAGCGTCACGGGCTGTGGACAGCGCGGGAAATCTCTCTCTCTCTCTCTCTCTCTCTCTCTCTCTCTCTCTCTCTCTCTCTCTCTCTCTCTCTCTCTCCCTGTCTCTTTTCTGTCTGTTTCTCTCACCAAGTTTCTCTTTCTGTTCCTGTCTCTCTCATTTCTCTCGCTGTCTGTCAATCTCTCCGACGTGACGTGCAAAACGTGAACGTGCAGGTCACGTGCACGTGAAGAGATGTGACGTTTGACATGAGATGTGAGATTTGAGACGTGAGACGTGAGATGTGAGATGTTAGACGTGAGACGTTAGACGTGAGATGTAAGATGTGAGATGTGAGATGTGACGTGAGAGATGTTGGGCACGTGGAGGCCCTAGACGTGAGGAGAAAAGGAGACGTCAACTCAAAATGCACACGTTTGCACACTGCACAGTCACGTGCATACACCACATACACACATCCACGCACAGGCACACGCACACACGCACACACGCACACACGCACACACGCACACACGCGACAGACAGACGCAATTCACAAACTGGCATAACAGACACAGGCGAGTGCACATTCACACACCGGACACACGCACGCACATGCACACGCACACGCGCACACACGCACACACACACACACACACACACACACACACACACACACACACAACCCCCAACCAGTGCTGGGTGCGCACCCGTGTGAACCTTGTTTACCAAACAGCACCAACATCATACGAACCCGCATTGAGGGCGAGTCAATTTACTCTGCCCAACACCAGATCGATTTGTCAACATTGGTTGCCATGGCAATCCTCCCGGCAAAACTGAGGCAGATGAAGCGGATTTTTTTTATACAAGTGAGTTGCATTTTCGATGCGACCTGGTGTAATGGAGTAAAGTGTTTGAAGCTCGAACACAAAAGAAGAAAAAAAAAAAAATCACCCTCAATATTTTGGTGGTTTGAATCTCACATTGAAAACTTGCTCAGAAAAGGTCAGAAAACTGTGGAGATTTTGTGGATATTGTTTGAATGGTGAGTTTGAATTGTTCGAATGCCAGTTTCACCCGACAAAATAACGGCAGGGTGGGGCCACTGACAAAGGAAAAGTTCATGCGCGCCCACAAATTCTAAAGAAAATGTTCAAGAGTGACTTCCTTTCACAACATATTCCGTATGTTCTTAGATGGCATTGTTTGCACTAAGTGCTAGTGACATGTGATCAAATAGTCGTATCTGTGTCACTGAGTGTGTGTGTGTGTGTGTGTGTGTTTGTGTGTGTGCACAGGAAGGAGTTGACACACACGCACCCGCCCACATGTATGTTGTGTGCCAGGGGGATCCCCATCCCCCCCATGAATCCACCGTCAGTGAGCAGTGTGTGTAGTTGTCCCCAGAGGTGCACTGAGCGTATTTGTGAACGCACAGCACGTCAGGTGAACTGTCTCCTCTTGTTTGTGTTGGTCTGAGTGTGTTGATCGCTCGCAAATAAGAGAGAAGGTCGTGCACTGCTGTGTGTGCGTGTGGACGTCAAAGAATGCACACACGCACACACACGCGAACACAACCTCCATTATTCTCTGTCTGTCTGTCTGTCTGTCTGTCTGTCTGTCTGTCTGTCTGTCTGTCTGTCTGTCTGTCTGTCTGTCTGTCTTGTCTGTCTGTCTGTCTGTCTGTCTGTCTGTCTCAGGTTTTCTGACAAATATTCCTCATGCTAATTTTTATGACCCTGTGTCATAGGCGTTCACCCCCTCCCCCCGGAGAAAATGAACTCGAATCAGCCTAGCTTCAGTTTGTGTCCCAGGGAACTAACCCTGATTCACCCCCCGGCAATCCACCCTGCCCAACAAGCCCCCCCCCCCCAAACAGCCTTCAGGCATTGTGTGCTCCAGAAGGC
>JAAUXT010128555.1_pt1 | contig 19413 bp, 23 predicted proteins | sample 7278171 | NCBI WGS metagenome assembly JAAUXT01 (sample SAMN14350112, study PRJNA611818) | marine sediment metagenome | isolation source: surface marine sediment (1.8m) | place: French Polynesia: Moorea | collected 2018-08 | reverse complement strand
TTCTGAGATACAGAGACATTTATACATCCACACCCCATTTTTTCTGCACTTCCAAATTTGACCTTTTCAACCTCAGAAACCCAAAAATTCAAATTTGACAAATTCCTTCCTTGCGCATTATCCCCAACCCAAAATCAACCAAAAGAGCCCAAAAGATCCCAAATCAATCCTCATCTTGACCATGAAACTGCTGCAGACATACTTTTGGAAGACGCTGCCTATAGGTGCTTTGATTTCGCTTGCTCCGATTTCGCTCGCTTTTTCCAAAAGCTCACAGATCGGACCAAGCTCCTCAAATCACCTAAAAACGTTTTTTGGCTACAATCACGTTGAAGCACATTGTTTTCTTGGTTCCTTCCCGAGAACATTTCCAGTTTGGTGTTTGTGTCCTGAAGTCAGTTGGAATTGTTGGTTTCTGAGTCAAGTCAGGACTCTGAGGCGCATAGAACATCCACTTTCATAATAAAGTTCGTTCTGGATTTTGAAATGTGAAACATACCTCTCAAAGAAGCCTTGGTTGCAGAAAGGAAATCCGACCACTTGTTGACTCTTGTGCGAGACAGCAGTGATGCCTTTCAGATTGATGACTGACGCTCCACTTTGGCCCGAAGGAGTTGAATCGAGTCATTCCACTGTGGACATGAATGACCACAGCCGTAGTTTTTCCCTGCGAAAAGCATGTTGAACAGACTCGTAACTCTGCCACTCGTGCATCGCCCCACCAAGGTCCCCTCCCATTTGAACAATTCCCGACAATTCCCTGTGTGCTTCGTTGTCCCCGTGGGATGCAACGAAACCAATGTCTTGACTCAGGTGTTTGGCCACAAGCGAAACCACAGCCCACCAACCCATGTTCCACAGACTTGTGCCCAGTGACCGTCTGTGCTGCGTCCTGTTTTCTCGCCTCTTCTGTTCTGGCAAGACAAGCACTGTGTGTGGGGTGCCGGCCTGGCAGTTGGACGTTTTGGTGCATCGAGCGTTTAAGTCCATAAACACGTAAACAGTTTTTGTCTTGTCCGTGATCGTGCACCTCAGGTACAAAGTATTTTTCTTTTCACATGTGATTCTTTTCAAAATGCTGCCTTTCAGAGTCATGATGCAGGCCCGGGTCCGAAGCGAGTCACTCTTTGTCCCGATCTTGGTCCAGCCAGAAGGAGACGCACAGTTCTTTCTTTGGAATAAACTCTGTTTGGTTCTGTTACAGGCCAGGTGCTGTATGAAGGGATTGAAAAGTATGAAGCATGTGGATTTGTGTCCTGCACCCTGCTGTGCAGGATACCACGAAGAGGTGGCCTTCCCTCCGAACCTGGCTCCCGTCGTGTGGTGTCAGAAGGACGAGGTACACCAACCACTGCATTCCGCGAGTTGGCCTGAAGCTTGCTTTGTGGACGTTCGTTGTCTGAAGCGTCGTGGACTGAAAATGTTCTGCACGGACAAGAATCACCTTCAGCATTCTCTGACAAAAACATGCAGGCCGAAACTGGAATCTTTTCTGTCCCTCGGGGCTTCTTACAATCGTGAGGTCCAGGCTGTCGTTGAAAAGCGGCCCGTAGGAAAGGCTTTCTTCGCACAGGAGGCCTTTTCCAGTGGTCGTAGTCGCAGAATAGCGACAGGTGATTCTTGTACGAAATGCCTTTGTTAAACTTTACCCACTTTTGCAGCAGGTGCACACCTTCGTCTTCAGTGTTGTTGCAGAAATTCCACTGCGTCCTGCAGCTTTGAATGAAAACTGCACAATTGAACAATTTCATATTCACGACCTTTGTGTACACTTTTCCTTATCTGTAGTTTTCGTGTTGCATGAGAGGGTGGAAAGTGATAGGAGCTGTGGTGCTGTGTGGTAGACCTTGTTGTCCAGGCTATGTAGAGGCAATAGCACGACCTCCTGGCATAGATCTTCTTGCCTATTGTGAAAAGGTAATCAACGTACAGCCAACGTTCAGTCCTCTTACAATTATCGCATCGCATTTGTTTTGTTTAGTGTCTTGAAATCAGTACACACCGTCAGCATCTGAATGCACAAAACTCTTCCGTTCGTGCTCACCGTAAATAGATACGAGTGTGCCTGGTCCAAAACTGGCAACAGTTTTTCTCTGTGGAGACACTCTTCGGAAATGTTGACGTTTCAAAGTGAAGTCTGGAGTTTTCTCGTCTGTGGAGTGGTCACATTTTTGTGAACTCGTATGTTCTGTTCGTTCTCATCGGCCCTTCCCATGTGCACTCCGCGGAGCACAACCACGACGCGAACACATCTGCCTTCTGGATTTCGGGTTGAAAAAATTTGAGTGGGTGCATGCATGGTTGGGGGCCTTTCTCCCCACCAAAAGTAAAGCATGGCAGAATGAAACATTTTGCACGCAATATTCAGGGTGGAAATTCATTCTTTGCCAGTGCCCATTGAGGGAAGGACCCATCTTCGCCAGACCTACAAGAGCAAAGGCTCTTTTCCTACCGTTGTCAAAAAACCTGAACCAAATGAAGGCCACGCAATAAGCGTACTTCCTCGGATGATACGTGTAATTGCGTGGGTGAGTCAAGAAAGTCCAGGTCTGTGGAAATTACCTTGTTCCGACGAATCTCCCATTGTGCACTTTGGGCACAGAAATTGAAAACAAAGCCGCTTTTTTCTCACACCGGCCGAGGGTGGTGCACGGCACAATGGTTTGATGACGTGGATTTTGCGAAAGGACATGACGTAAAAAATTGTTTGTTGCCGGTGCCGAAAGTATTGGTTAGATCTACCAACGCGATTTCATTGGCGTTCAATCAACACCAAGAGTGAAAAGAAAAGAAACAAACAAATTTTGTCAAAAACTTCCGACGTGTGTTCGGCACATCTCAGGATGGTTTGTCAAAGATTTCTGGCAAGGTGCAGTCTGAAAGGTGGGGTGCCGGTGCACACGTGCAACCTTTTTGCGATAGGAGTTTGGCGTCAAACGCATCTGTGGTGTGTCCATGGCCAAATCAAAGATTTTCCTGACTTTTTGGACAATAAAGGCGTGGTTTATTTGTGCACAAATGCAGTGACCTTGACCATGCATGACTGCAGATGTACGAAGGATGTGGCCAATAGAAAATGCCCAGAAACAACTCGAATGAGACACTGCATGGCGAAAGCTGCTGAGTAATTTCGTCCGTGCACCGCTCAAAATTCCTGATGATGACTTCCATTAGGATCTCATTGTGCGTTTTTGCTTGCCTGAAGGATTGTCGTTGTCTTACTTTCAGGCATCATTAGTTTGTAATTACAGAATCTCTGCAATCCCAACCAAATTTTACTTTCGTGGAGATTGCAAAGAGGAATCAAGTCTTATTTTCCGACACGAATTTCAATTTCGAAAGGGAAATTTAGTCACGATTTTAAACTGTGGAGGAAATTGAGATTTTGAGGGAAATTAATTTGAAGGAAGCGAAGAGGTCTTCAAATCATAATCTTCCACACCGAACAGAACACACTCGACAGCTTCATTTTCTTCACTAAATTTGAATCCCTCTTTGTTTTTCTTGCAGGAGCCACTTCTGGAAGACTTCGAAAACACGATTTGGAAATTTTAAGTTGCGTGACCCCATCATATTTCTTCCTCGCACAACCCTTCGCTGAAATGGTAAAGCGAGAAATGTGGAATTGTCTGAATCCCAGGGTTTGTTCTGCTGTTTTGGGGCAATAGCGAAGGCTGAAGTCTGTCAATTTGTTCTCTCTCGTTGTCTGGGCACATGCGGTGCCAGAATGTAGACTCGGCTTGTGCAGACGCAGGCAGTGTGTGAAGAATTTCAATCACCGCTTGAGAGCTGAGTGTTTCCAAAAAGTAACGAACTCAGAAAGTCTGAAATGCTTTGATCAATTTCACACTTGTGAAAATGTTCGCCAAAAGATGGAACAACATCACAATGTTTCTGAGTTCATGTGTACACATGTTTGAAAAGTTTACACAAATTAGTCTACCGTGGTTCTTGTTGTCTAGATCTAGATCTGGGCAGATTGTGCATTTGTTTGTGACAATGATAGTTTCCTTGCCCTCTGGGCATGCACACACAATGGTCCTGGGGGACATTTCTGACCAGGAATTTCCCTGTGCAAAAGACATCATTGACGTTCATCGATAGACTCTACAGTGACGGTTTTTGTCAACACCCACAAGCAACAACGCTCTGCAGTTTCCTGCTTCGACACATCAGTGTGTCGCAAAGATGCCTCTTCTTGCAGGAGGCCTTTTCATCCAAAGAGTGGGGTTTCAAGGATTCTTCCAGATTTTCAAATCTTGCCCGTAAATTCAGAAATTTGTGCATTTTTTATTTCGTTTTCAGTTATTTGCGTTTTGGCGACGCCCTTGCTGTGCGCAGGTTGAAGCCCTGACGCCAGTCGCGAATTTTGAAATTTCGTGACGGGGGGTTTCTCCCGAACAAAACTTTTGACGAAAATGACACAAAAAAGAACCGAACAGAACGGGAGCCTTTTCATTGTTTGTTGTCATCCCAGCCGATGAATCCCCAAAGTTAGATCTGTTCTTTGTGTGCTTACCGTGTAGAAAAAGCTTAAACACGAAGTTCTGTACAAAGTACTCGCACTCGATTTGCAGTTCAATAAATTATCTATTTTGGAATCAATGGCTTGGTGTTTTCGTGAATTCTCGTCGCTCACAAAACAGGATTTTGTTCAGATCTGGACCCAACAGTTCCAGAGATAAACAAGAAAGCAGAGTTCTGAACACAGGCGCGTCGCAAGTGCAGTGGGACCAACCCAAAAGACGAGGTGGGTCCTGCCTTAAGGCCAGGTTGTACCCTATTCACCCAAGAGGCGCACCCAACTAAAGATGCACCACAACTTTTTTTGTCTCACACCCAAGAAAAGGCGCATCCCCTCCTCTCGGTGCGCAAAAACGGGGCAAAAATTTGTGCAATCGCGTGCTGACAGTTTATATGATTCAAGTGCTCCTCGGTCAGTCATCAAATGTTCTCCAGAGCTTGACCACTGTCTCTGCAAGGATATGGCTGACCCTCACCCTGAAGCTTGCAGATTTGCTGGCAGAGAACAAAGTTTTATTTGTTTTGTTCCAAAACATTCAGCAATGACGAAAAGAAAAAGTTTTCAGCCAAATTGTATTGTTTGTGCAGAATTCCTCCGCAATGTCTCGTTTCCTTCAACAGCTGCACGTCTCCCCAGGAGAGAAAGCAAACATCCGGCACTCAAAGCGAACAGCGCGCAATTTTATGTGCACACACGCACTCCATTGCTGAAAACAAGTGTTGACATCTGAGTGGATAAACCACAACCAAATATGCATGGAGAATTCACGGACACCCAGCTCCGCTTTCTGTGTGGGTTTGCACACACAAGTAGATCTCAATCACACATGCATTGTTTCGTTGCTTCTCGTGATCGATCACAATGTGCGTAGGTCTCGCCAAGCTAAAACATCGCCTGCACCCTGCAATATCCTCTCAATGGCAAATCTAATTAAAAGCACAAATAGTTTTCCTTTGCAACTCAGAGAACAGACAAAATGAAAAATGCATTATTTACATCAAAGGAAGGCTGGAGCGTTCGATTCTCGGACTTTATTTCAGTCGGAATGCATAAACCACAAAGCGCTTCACTATATGTTCCATTCCACGGAAGTAACAAGAGAAATGACCAAAACAAGTTCAGAAGTAAATTCCATGTTCTTCCGCCACAGGAAACATTGACAGCGGCTGACGCAAACACGACATGTTGCAAACAAATCTCATCATCTCGTGCAACAAGCACCATTGATGTTTCGCGGAACGACCAGACTCCTGGTTCGGATCCACTTCCGACAAAAATAACAAAACATTTTCCAACAAAAGAAGATTGCGCACCTTTTTGTTCACGAGCACGGAAGGAGATGAGCAAACGGAACTGATGAGATGGCGCACCACAAAACTCACTGTCCGATTTGCATGCAACGAACGACGCAGCCCCCTGGAGGGACCGGGGAGAGAGGGCCGCGCCGAAGATCGAGAATCGCCAGCGGTGCAAACAACAGTTGTCTGTGACAATGCACACACTTCCGCAACAACAACAATGAAAAAGAAGTACTCACTGCAACCGACCGCGATTACTCTCACAAACATTTCATTCTCAGAAGACAAGACCCCAAAGAGGACTTGAAAAGTTCTCGTCTGAAGTTTGAAAAACTAAAAATACAGAACTCTTCCAGCACATGACACAAGTCTGTTCATTTTGCCCACGATGTCACCGTCGCGAGACACACGTTGGGTGGAGGCGCCGCGTCAATCCACAACGAAATTGTGGACAGGCAGGCACATTTCACCACATAAGTCAGGAAATAAATGATTCCCGATTTGAAGCTGTATAGGGCACTGAGAATAGAATAAGATGAACAAAAGAAGTCTTCCAGAAACAAATAGAAATCCAAAGAGTCGGAAATATTGAATAAACACCACACCCCGAGAACCAAAGATGTTCATGAGGTGTGTGGGTGGGTGGGTGAGGGAACCAAGACTCGTGCCTCCCAGGAACGTCTCAGGTGTCGCATCGCATTTCAATGGTCACAAATCCACAAGAAACAAGGATTACGAGACGACAGAAAATGCCGAAGGCCCCGCGGCACTCTTGCACGCAGCTGCACACCGAATTTATCCTTTCATATCAGAAGGGACAACGTTGAGTGCAGCTGTACCGAAACATTTTTTTGAGGAGACCTGAGTTGACACAGAGGTCTCTCGTCGGATCAACGTCACTCCAAACGAAACTAATTGATCTTTCAGTCTCCATGTCAACGTCATCACACAAGATCTCGCTTTCAGAGACTGCAGCCGTCGTCTGGGAATAACGCATTCACAAAGGATTCTCAACGCCCACAATTTTTCCGCTACACAAATTCCCCCAACGTCTCCTTTGAAGCCCGTTTTATCTTTGTTAAAGTCAGAGCAAAGTCACTCGTGTTTGGAAGCTGTTGATTCGTTTTGTCTTGATATTTGTCCTTGACTAGGGGAAGTAGGTTTTCTACGAGGAAAGTTGCATTCTTGACGACGTGCTGAAACGAGAACGAAAACGTCGAATTGAGCATTTCCCATTGTCTCACGAATCAAACTGCTTCAACAGAGGAGGTAATCCGATACATGGTGGTGTTTATCTTTATCGGCGGAACTAACAGCCTTTGACTGGTCACACCGAGCCTCCGAGAATCGCGCGTGTTTTCTCTTCTCTCTCTCAGGTGCACTGGAAGCTGACGCCGAGTGCGCATAATGGTGACGACAAATCTTCGAAGTGCAAGGAAACAAGACCCTCCCATGGAAAAAGCTACGCGTTCCCAGTAAAATTTTCATGCTTTTCAGATCTATATAACTTCGCTTCCCTCAGGAAAATCCAACTGCGCTAAATCTGCAGGAAGCTTCAGCAATTAAGACTTGAAAGAACTTTTTATCATTCCTTGAGGACTCAAGAGGATTCCATTCCGGTTTCACGAAGACGCATCTTGGAACCTGAAATAGAGTCTGAAAGCTTAACCCTGTTGATGTGAACATTACACAGCAACTACTTCAAATCCCCTGAGAAATATTGTCACCGACACCATGACTGTGTTTTACGATAGAAAAATCCTCAAGAACACCTTGCTTTAAATTAATGGAGATCAAAGTCTGCCGGTAAAGTCACGTCTGCCCAACAGCTTGTGCACCTCTTCTTGACTTCACGACTCGAGGATCTTTGGACAGTCTGACATTGAGATGAGAAGACTCCCACTCAACAAAGCCAAAAGTCTACGAATCTTTGGAGCCAAAAGATTGTCCGAGCTCCTGTCAGCCAACCATAAATTGCAGATAAGGACGTTCGTGTGGCACGAAGTGAGCTTCGCGCCGCCCACATCACGTCACGGAATCCGGACGCACAAGAGCGCAAACACGATGAACTCCTCAGCTCGAGCTGCTGCAGGAATCAGTACGGTCTCCATTACTTGTTGCATTCATTGTCCTTCCGCTTGCAATAATTGCCATCTGAGCACAGAGCCCATTAATCTGTCAGGACACGACAGTCAAATGTTTAATGCTCCCCGTCCTGACAGCTGCTGATTGCATCCTAAACCTTTCTCAGCAAAACAGTGCGTGAAGTGCACCAAAGCATCAAAGGTGGACACAATGTCCCAACTTGTCTGTTTGTTGGAATTTGTTGGGAATTCTTGAGCAGGAAGTTCCCAAACGCACAGGTAAACGAAGGCTTTTTTCACGCAGGAGCCAGCATTGGCAGACAGCTGCAGAATTTACTCACAAAAAGAAAGTTGACAATTAATTTGTCGTCTGCGGGCGAGAACGCTAATTGTATTCATGTTTCACCAGCAGATGCTCAACGAACTGGGTGCAAGTCTCACAGTGGCGATCCAACGCGAAAACGCCCTGTAGATACTTCGCGTGCAGACTCCCGGTGAGGGGGAATGGTGGAACCAGCAAGCTTCGGCAGCGGCTGACCCATCCACAACCATTTTCGCGTGACACATTTGGCATCCTCGCGGTGCACAAAACCGCTACGCCCCCGCACCCACCCGAGGCTCATTATTTCCAATTCTCCTCAGTTTTGCCCCACAAAAACGCACACACACACACACTGCTTGTGTTCGACACCGTAATTAGGCTCTGATACGGAAAGCACAGTCGCTAAGCTGGGTTTATCTGCCGCAACCACCTCGGTGTCACGAAAACAGAATGCGCCTGCTCTCGCAACTCGCACAACTGGTGGCTCTGGTGGGCAGTTGAATAGCACAAGAGGAAACTCTGAGATGTTCAGTCCACAAGCCGGTTTTGTTTCCGCAGCCAGGTCAGACACCTCTTGCTGCATGTACCGTCAAGTGTGCCAACTGCGTACTTCATTGGAAATAACCACATGTTTGACGTTATGTCAATATTTTTTGTCTCCGAAGTTTGTGCCCCATGCCTCACACACACAACCCACACGCATGGCACGACGATCTGACGAGCAATGCTCGCAACTGCACACACTAAATAATGTCGAGTTTTGAGCTTCGACTCACCTCTTGAGAGAATTTTCCTGACTTGGCGGACTGTTCTGCGTGAGCGAGTTGTGCGCGTAGAATCTTGACGACAGCGTTGGTTATGAAGACGTGCAGTTCCTGCATGTACACCTTCATGCAGTCGTTGCAGAACGTCAGGTAGGATCGCGTGAACTGGATCGTGGTCGTGCTCAAAGCCGTGAAGCAATCGTCTGTGAAGAGAGAGTGAGATGAGGAAGAGGCCGCTCCGTTGGACGTGCAGAACAAGACAGTCACCGCACACCTCGCGTCACCTGCGAATCACACACACGCACACCACACGCACTCACAGTCTGAATTGGTCACACACGCACACACACTCACACACACACACAGACGCGCGCGCACACACACTCACGCACACACTCAGCCGAACAGACAGACAGACAGACAGACACACACACAGACACACACACACACACACACTGAAGATGATGCGTAAATTTCTGCTGGCTGCAGCTTCAACATTTGGCGAACATGTGCAGCTGGGAAGACGACTCAAGATCTGAATGCCGACTGACACTAAGCGAACAACACTTTGTCACAATTCCTTTGTTCTAAAAGCGCATCCTGCGCAACATAATCTCCTGCTTCGGTGTTCATTAATTTGTGCCAAATCCAACACATCAATCTTCGGCCGGAAGATCTACATCCAGCATGCAAGGAAAACAACGCAAGGTGTGGATGCGAGCGAATCTTGCCTTTTCTCATGATTGACGCCGTGTTTTCCAACTGGAACTTCAGGACTTCAAAACCAAACTCGTGGTCTCGCATTCCGAGTTTCACTGACCACACATGATGTGCGACTGAAGACATAACGTACCGTAGGTGTAGTCGCGAATACTACGCAGACCAAAGTCCATCATTTCTTCCTCGAAGCGCTCTGTCGTCTCCAGGTTCATGAAGTTCACCGGCCTCCAGTTGTCTTCCTGAGATAAACAAGCGAGAAGGTCAAGGCGCCAAAGATTCTCAAGTCAACGTTGTTTCGCGTGACAGAATGTCAGTGTCACACCTTTGATGTCTGTCCTCAATTGACACGTAAACTCGTTTGGCAGCTTTCACCCTCCGATCAAAGCACCGCTTCACAACCCAAATCGCCGTCTTTCCTCTCACAGGACATCAGTGGTAATTGGACCAATACGTACACTGGCTCGGTGCCGAATTGCCTCGACTTGTAATTCCGCAGCATCTTTGAGAATTTTTTCCAGATCGGGCAGAATGAGCGTGTCCAGCACGAATGTCAACTCCAATCCAATACTACTCAGCTGCAAGTATCAACAAGAACACAGCGTTTTGAGGACGCTCAATTTCTCACCTCTGCAAGCACAGAGTTTCCGACGTCCGTCACTCTCTGTTTCGTCCCCAGAAAGTTTGTTAGGACTGTGGAACCTGGCCTTGTTTACTGGGTTCACTGTGCCAAACAGACACACCATGTAAAAAGTTGCTTGTGTGCTTCTTTCGTCGACTGACAATTCAAGGTCAAACTAAATGATGTGTGTGTGTGTGTGTGTGTGTGTGTGTGTGTGTGCGCGCGCGCTCTCACCTGATCGCATCTCTTCCTGGCTTCACTGACACACTCAGCCACCATCGTAAGAGTCGCTTTTGTCACAAACACTTGAGACGTGAAAGTCTTGACAAAACTTTGCAGTTCATTCTTGGCCCAGATGACAAAAGCTGCAAGAAAACTCAAACACATAAAGTCGTGCAATACATTCAAAATCGGCTGGTCATCAGCTTGTTGCATGTTGTGCGGATTGTAGGTTCATCGAACCTGAGAAGCAGCCGTAGTTGTTGGGGAAAGCTTTGATGAACTCCTGCCCCGTCTCCATGAGACCAGTGAAAAACACTTCACACAACTTCTTTATGTACAGTGTCGTGGCGCCTTCCAGCTTCAGCTGAAGCAGACTGTGCTTTATGATGGCGCTTCTGTGGTTCAGGAACAACGTACACGCCTGAATAAAAAACAAACACGTTCCGTAACAACGTGTGTGGCCAAACCAAGAATCTGAAATGCAGCTGGCCAATCAGAGGCTTTCTGCGCACCGCACCTGCGCGGACTTGCCGAGTCGGATGAGCTGGGTGACGGCGCGCCTGGCTGCGCGAGGCCCGCCGCGCAGCGACCGCTCGGGCGACGCCTGCAGCTCGTTCACCAACACATCCGTCAGCTGCTTCACCCGGCTGTCGATCCGCGCCCTGCAACCACACAAAATTGTCTTGCGTCCGCGTGTTGGGTTTTAGCAACACCACACTTCCTCAGCGCTCGTTTTTGCACATCCAAACTCACTTGTACTCTCGCACCGCTGCTGATCGAGGCAATTCTTCCATGTATTCGTTCACTGAAAAGATATTTGAACACTGAGACCTGCTTGTCCGTGTCCGTGAACAGCAAGCAACCAGGAAGCTGATTTCTGCACAGGACGCGAATGACAGTTTTCATCCAAGTGCACCAAAAGTGGCAAAGAAAATTGGTGCAATTCACATTTTGCTACGAGTCAGGTCTCTTGATTTCAAAACTCCAGGAGTGATCCCGACTCCAGAATCACCAAATCCAACTGCAAACGACGAAACCTTTGTCGATAAGGTCGACGGCGCCTTCGAAGTTGCGCTGCGCGATGCAGACGTCGAGGTCCTCGGGCAGCTCGAGCAGCCAGTCCTCGTGCAGCAGATCCGACTCGAGCACCGCAGACATGGGCCTCGACTCCGCACTCTCGTCCTCGAACTCGTCGGAAAATGCTGCAAGCGAGGTGAGCGGTTGTCAATGCATTTCCACGTGGCTTCGTGACTTGTGGGCGGAGACATCGAGAACCACAGCGGACTTGTTGTTCCGAAATTGGTGTGAATGTGTCAGTCAAAACAAGTGCAGCGCGCTCTGTTGTTTCACAAGAGGTGAACCAATAAGCTATGAACGCACGGTTGAGCGAGTCGAAGGAGGAGGAGCTGGTGGTGCTCATGCGCGCGCTCGTGCGCACTGAGCCGCTCCGCGTTGACGCCGTCCGAGTCTCGGCCGCTGCCGCTGCCGCCGCCTCCTTCCGCTGACTGTCGAGCGCCGCCTTCTTCTTCTTCGTCTCCTCCAGCACATCCAGCCACTGCCGCTGCACAAACAGAATAAAATCTGTTCAGAAACAAAAGAACAAAACATCTCACCAAGCTTGATTGAAAAGGCTGCCTTCACAAACCTTCGTCTTTGGATTGTCAGCTTGAAACATCCTTGTGTCAGGAAACATGAGAATTTTAAATGCATTTTTACAAGGCCCAACATCCCGTGCGTTCACAATAGCGAGACTGTCCAGTTCGTACAGCGATTGAAATTTGTACTTGACTGGTCCTCTTCTGCAACAAAGAACGCGTGAGAGTTCAACATGAAAGAGACGACGGAGCCCATAAATCTGAACACAAGGCGCCAAATGTTTCAGAAAATCCGACCTGTGTGGAAGCCACGTCGCAATCATGAGGCTGTCGTTCAGCAGGAAGATGTGGATTTTCCCAATGGTTGTGAAAGATTCAGGATCCAGTTCCGCCAAGTCGCCGTCGAAGATCAAATGCCGCCCTGGAACTTCTGTGACACTCTGCGGAATGAAGACACGCGCGTCAACAGCAAGAACAAGATTGGATGAACTCCACGTTCTCGTCACGATGAAAAGTCACCAACAATGACAAAGCCGTGTTCGTAAACTCCAGTGAAATCCCTCGAAAACAAAGAGTCGTACCGAGCATCCTTCCACTTTCTCCAAAAGACGAGCGAGGTTTTTCTCCGGAGCTTCTTCCTTCGGATGAGGCAGTTCAGGCTCATCAGGCGTTTCAACTAGAAATATTACCCAGATTGAGACTTGGAAAGGAAATTTCATTTCACGAGTTTCTTTCAACACGGACAAGAACTGAAAACAATCCCAGTTCGGGCTCCACGATTTCAGAGAGCTCCAGGACAAACAAGAGTGGACTGTGCTGTATTAGTTCGGATGAGGTGCACAACCCAAAGCTGTCAAACACCGAGGTTGGGTTTTCTTGGAAACTGTACATATTTTGCGATGTCACACTCACTTTTGTTTCCAGTGATGGAGAGTTCCATCATGGCAGACAAAACACTTTTCTGGTCCGTCAGCATGTGACTAAGCTGGTACATCTCTCCTTCGAGGACTGGAAACATGATGACACCAACAATTGACAATTCATTGCTGTTGGGCAGAGCCTACGAGTACCTCACTTGTGTTGCGTTCTCTGGCTGATCGGAATCGCAGTGGAAAAACAGAGCACGCACTTGATATTTCCTTGGCCGTTTCGATGAACTGTGAGTAGTTTTTGTAAACATTCTTCTTCAGTGCCACGGCTGTGTCATCTGCCAATGTCTGGACTTTTTTCCTCATTTCTTCCAGATCTTCCTCGCCGCCTTGAGACAATTTGTTGACAACTGTGAAGAGAAATGAATGTGTCAGGCAGGTGAGCGCACAAACCACAAGAGTAAAATTATCGCATCGCGCAGAAAGTAGCACGGACACAACTGACGAGAAAACTTTCGTGTCGACCACCAAACTTCTGTCATACATTCAGAAGGAAAACCTGACATTTTCCTCTCAAACCTTGCCCACCGACCCTTTTCGTCATCGCGAAATAAACACCGAGATGCAAAGTGTTTTCACTCAAGCAGACAGCAGACGGTTTTCGACGAAACAAAGGCGTGTGAAAGAAACGAACAACGTGCACGAATCATGGTCGACCAAATGTTTCGCCACCCGCCCAAGGTCCAACACTCTTGTGCAGATTTTCCCTTGGTCACAATCAAAAATGGCCTCGTGGATCAAGTTTTGATCTCTTCACAAGCAGAGCTATGTTTGTGTGATGTCGTGAAGGAAAGCCAGCAGCAGCAGATTTTACTTTGTTTCTCCGTGCACGAATCTCTCATGAACAGTGCGCACAATTCGAGTCTTATCTTTGAAGTGCCAAAGCAAGATTTCCAAGACAACTTTACGCATTTGCAAAATCTGAGCAAACGACGCTCTTTCTTCGTCTTCCTTGTACGGAAGCTTGTTCAAAACTGAAATAGGAATGAATATTGGCAACTGAATGAAAATGTGTTCATGATTCCAATCTTGAAAGTACCCAGGCATCGAAAAACTGAAGCTCGGGGTTCGATGGGATTCAACAGGTCCATACTCAAGGGGGAGGGGAGGGGCTTGATTCTTGATGTCAAATCAGCACTTCACTGTTTTAAAACACACGTTAGCGACAGCTTGACTGGCCTCAGAATTGTGAGGCGGATATCGTACAGCCCCAAAGTTTGATCCGGCATCTGCCGGGACACCACATCGTACCACAACTCACTGTGGAGAGACTCTAGAGACTCTAGTCTACATCGAGTGTTACCTCACACACACACACACACACACACACACACCAGGGAAAGGGGGCGGAGAGGGGTCTGCCATGAGGTTGTGGAGTTGGGAGCATATTCACGTTGGGGTGTTTGGACTCGGCCGTGATAAATTGCTGCGGGCAACACAGAAAACAAGGGCCAGCAAAGATCAGCCACAATCTCACGGAAACTCAGGGTTGGCAGAAAACAAGTTGATCCAACAGCAATCGGGACCACCAATACGGAAGTGGTCACTTTTTGCTTGTTTTGACAGACAGAAGATGTAAGCACTTCTTAATGCAAAGGAACTACACAATTCCACTCGGACTCACAATTCTCAGGTTCAAACGCCTGTTTGGACATAATTCTGCCCAAACCCGTGGAGTCGGAAGGTGGTGGTGAAGCCGCCATTCTGCCAGTCGTCTGCTAAACAATCCTCCTTTTTGATGCAAAGGTTTCTAAAAATAGAAATAGGCCATACTCCGAACATATTGGTAGACTGTACTAATGAAACTTAAATATTTGAGTTGGAATAATAGAATTATTTTCACAGATACAATAACATCTGTTGCAAGCGAGGCAAGAAATACGGGGCTATAATTATTTTGAAACAAGTTCCAAAACGTTGTCACGCGAATCCTGATTTATCGCTCAGTCGAACCGCAGGCACACTTTCTATTTTGGAAGATTTTTCACTCCGGCAAACTTAACTTTGACTGTCATGCCACGTGCAGTGAAAATTGGTCAGTTGGTGGATCACATAGGCTGAAATTGGTGTTGGTGGTGAGATGACCCTGCGAGACGAGAAGAAACTCGACTGCTCATACTTGTCACACCAGATGGTTGGCCATTCCCTGACTCCTTCTCTCCCAGTCTGTCGATATCTTCACACGGACTTGCAGTCGTCCTGATCACGGCCTGAATTGGGCGGCTCGTGTTCAGGTGGGAGGTGCGTGGAGAAAACAGTGAGCCTGTGATTGGTGCGTTTGGATAACTTGCGTGCTCAGGAGTATTTCAATTGCAGAGGTTCAGTCCACTGAGTGAGCGCGACGAACATGAAAATAACAAAGCTGCACATAGAAGGGGCACGTATATTGGAATATACGAGACATCATGATCACAGAGGACACTTGGAAGAGTTGTACAATCATGAACAACTCCCAGAAGAAGTCACAAAGCACTTCCCAGTCCAGCAGAACACGTTATCAAAGTCCAAAAAGGTGAAAATTCATGTTCCTGTTTGCATCAGTGAGAAAACTAAGTTCTGTCATCGGATCTCTCGTTGTTGTGTTTCATGCACAGAGACCCTCTTTCTTTTGCAGAACGTGCTGAGAGGGATCCATGTGTCTCCATATGCCAAACTTCTGACCTGTGTCCGTGGGTCTTTGTACGATGTCGTCGTGGATGCTCGGCCAGAATCGGACACATATCTGCAATGGGCAGCGGTGAAACTCACGGAAGACAACTGCAGGCAACTTTTGGTTCCGCCCAACTGTGGTCACGCGTTCTTCTCACTTTCAGACGAGTCCACCATTGTATATTGCCAGGTACCGAAGTCGTTTTCTCTGGAATTGGCACGACATTGATGTGATTTTTGTGAGTTTTTACTTGTTGCCATAGATCTCACGCCGGCTTTGCAGGGTGGGTGTTTTGACAAAAGCTTGCGGACTGAGAGAGCATTTCATCCGTTCGACCCACTCATAAACGTCTTTTGGCCTGACCCAAGCGATTCTGACATTATTATGTCTTTGAGAGATGAACAAACCCCCAAGATTGACGCTTCTGAGTTGGATTTCATTCCCCAGCGGAAACGTGTTCTTATTGTTGGAGCATCAGGACAAGGTACAGTTTGTTGCTTCCACAAATGAGCGTGCAATCGTCATTCAAAAGTTTGCTTCCGAAGTCGTTTCGGTTTTGTTCTGACTCTGGTTCAGAGTGTGAAGTGTGACATTTCTGGCGAAAACATTTCAACAAGTTTCTGACACAAGATGACGTTTGCGTGTTGTTTCCGTATTTCAGTGGGTGGTGCATTGGAATCCCTCTTGAAGAAGCATTCAGAGACCCATATCGTGGTTGGGACATATGCAGAATACCCTCGAAGGAGCTTGATTGCATTCGATATGGAGTCTGCTGGCAGGTATGAAGCAAAACTGGTAAAACTAGGAACAGACCCAGGCCTGAGCTCCCCTGCCCTCTGCCCCCAAATTTCTCCCTCCAATATTGTTCTTGTCACAGTTGTCAAGGTCAGAAACCCCTTCGGTGACATCTGAAAAAGGACAGAAAGAAGAAAGGCGTTCTCGCAGCTGAAACCCTTGAAATCAACGTTTTGTTTTGTTTTGTTTTGTGATTGAAAAGAAACCAATGCCGTGTGTTTTGTTGATTCTGCTTTGTAAGATCTCCTGGGGTTCTGCCGGCAAACAACTGTGTGGCGACATGTTCCTCAGATTCAGTGGAGCCTTTACACAGGCAAACAATTGTTGAAGTCTCCCAGTGTCTTCGTTTTGTGCCCACGCCGAATCGACCCCTCCACGCCCCGCACATGTACACACTCACAGGCACGCACTCTCCCGGGGCCCATTCAACAACACTGGTTTCCTTCCGTTTGTGTATTTCCAGAGACGTATTCTTGTGCTAATTTTCTTGCAGAAATGGAAATGAATGTTGCGATCTGTTGACACTGTGTCATCCGCACGTGATTTTCATTTGTGCAGCTTTGTCTTGGGTGGATGGTTGCGAGAAATATCCCAACAAGGTAGATACACCGGTTGTCCAGAGTTGTGCAGAACACACATGCCACACAATGTGAGGAACTTTTTTGTTGCTTTGATTGCTTCCAGTCGAAGTCAGTCAACGTTGATGGAGTTGCAAATTTGTGCTCAGCTGCGGCAAAAATTGGCGCGAAAGTGGTGTTCTTCTCCTCAGACTACGTGTTTGACGGATCACGTGACGGCAAGTTTTCAAACACACCTGCTTGCGTGCCTCTGCTTCTGCACCCCCCGTCCATTGGCGTCTGACATTATGTTTCCGGACTCTGAAATGTCGATGTTCTGTTTGTGTCAGTTTTTTGTCATTGACTGCAGAAAGACTTCAAGAAGACTGCACACCAAACCCAGTCAACCAATATGGAAGGCACAAAATGGAAGGCGAACGAATCGTTTTGGCCGCAAGTAAAAGAAATCTAGTCATAAGAACCAGTGTAAGTCCCATAACTTCGACGAATATTCGAACCGCACATGTCCAGTGTCATCACTTGGTTTTGATGCCAAAGTTGTGTTTGGTGCTTTCAATTTCCACTGCTTCTTTCAGAGAGTGTACGGACCCGAAATCCAAGGCAAAAACTTCGTGTTCTCGGCAGTGAAGAGCGCCAAAGCACACAAAATCATCAATTGCCAGAGAAATGAAACGTCTTGTCCCACCTACAATGTGGATCTGGCCGCTGCAGCACTCAGACTGGTTGAAACGGATTCTTCCGGAATTTACCACTGTGCGGGGCCCGAAGCCATGACCAAGGCTGAATGGGCACGGTCAATTGTAAGTAGCGGTATGCAACACAGTTCAAACAATTTATCCTTTCATACGCACATTCTGTCAGCCCTGATCTGACCTTTTGTTCAGTGTGGGTACTTCGACTTGGATCAGTCTCTCGTGAAAGAGAAGAATACGACGGGCCCAGCGCCGAGACCAAAATATGTTGCTTTGGAATCCAGTAAAGTTCAGTAAGTCGCGATTCTGTTCTTCAAGCCAAACGGACTTCGCATATTTGTTCCGGGGTTTCTGTTTGGGGGGGGGGGGGAAACAAGCGTGTCGCAGACCAGTCGTGCACACTCACTCCGGGGCACTACGCCTTGGAGACACGCCTGTGTTCACTGCGTGGCATTTTGTTTTTCTGAGGGCTTACTCGCGGAGATCAGGTGATCATCTCTGCCCGAAAGAGCACATCGTCTGTCTTGATCTTGTTGGAATTGCGTTTCCAAATTCAAACAACCGGTGTCTATTTTTGCAGAAAATCGCTTGGTGTGACGTTCAGACGATTCATAGACGCCATGAACCACTGGAAGCAAAGCACAGGCGGGAATAACTCTCTCTTCAGTGAGCTGAGCTGAATTGTTTCTCTATTGGGACGTTCCATCAAAACTCTGGGATGATCATGCTTGTGCAAACTCACAAAAACAGGCGGACAGCCTTGTGTCGGACACTGTCGCGGTCACAAATGCAGTCCTGAAAAGACGCGTGTCAGATTCGATCGCTGAAGACTGGAAGCAGAGATCGCTTGTGCAGGACGTGACGGGTGGTGAGCGATTCAGGGACACAAGGCAAGATTTTGCCAAAGAAGACTTGTAAAACAAAAACATCTCCAGAAGGGTTTGTTTGGACGTTGTGTCTGGGTTTTGAAAAATGAATGTTCTGCAGGACGGTGTGGATTCTTTAAATCTCACGTCCAGAATCGTGATTTGATTTGACGATGTAGCGGCAGGCAAAATGCGATGGCATCCGTGTGTTTCCTGGAGGAATGGCCCGTCAAGTGATTATCTCCAACGAATTCAGGCCCGGGGCGGAGGTACAGCTGTACGGGGTCTCGCAGAATTCATCTGTGCATTGTTTTGAGTTTCGCAACGCGGAGAGAGGTCGTCGAGGACTTCTGATTGACAGGTGCTCGCAACCGAGTATATTTTCTCGCATTACCCGCTGTCCACACAGGTTCCGTCGCGAATTGTTCCGCCTATCTTTCCGCACTGTGTTCCGTGATGCTCAGCTACACTGGGTCCGTTTCTGTTCCGTAACGGAACACAAATCAATAATTGTGATGTCACATGACGTCATAGGTCAAGTGTCACAATTTCACTACGTTCCGGTCTTCCTGACCTCGCAGCCATTTGCCTTGGAACATTTTTCATTTCTCATTTGAAATCACTTCTAATCAGCTTTCAATTCATTATGCCATGTGCCAAAGCCAACTCGGTTCCCTATCTGGAGCCCGAGGATTTCGATGAGGACTTGTTTATCGATGAGATAAAGAAATTTCCGGAGGTTTGGGACAAAGCC
>JAAUXT010127603.1_pt1 | contig 19413 bp, 15 predicted proteins | sample 7278171 | NCBI WGS metagenome assembly JAAUXT01 (sample SAMN14350112, study PRJNA611818) | marine sediment metagenome | isolation source: surface marine sediment (1.8m) | place: French Polynesia: Moorea | collected 2018-08 | reverse complement strand
CCCGCCCCCCCCCCATCACCATCCCCATCCCCATACCCATCCCGATCACGATCACTTTCCCTATGACGATTCCGATTCCGATCACCATCCCCATCCCCATCCCCATCCCCATCCCCATCCCCATCCCCATCCCCATCCCCATCCCCATCCCCAGCCCCAGCCCCAGCCCCAGCCCCAGCCCCAGCAACAGCCCCAGCCCCAGCAACAGCCCAAGCCCCAGCCCCAGCAACAGCCCCGATACTCACTGCGCGTCTGTGGCGCCGGCGTCCCTCCTGTTCTGCGGCTTCTGGCAGCAGTAGCGCGACGTCTCGAGGCCGCAGCAGTACTTGGTGTCGCTTGTGCCCCACATCGGGCAGTAGAAGCCATTGTTCCAGATGCCGTGCTGGTCGTAGAAGCCGGGGCAGTAGTGCTGTTCGCCTGCAAAAGTGTCACGTGTCACCAATTGTCTCGATCAAAGCAAAAAGGACGTGTTTCTTGGAGGACGATCAAAATTCGTGTCAACCCTGGCCATCAGCGGTCGGATTCGTGATTTGGTTGAGCAGGGAGGCAGTTCCTTGCTGCAGGCTCGCATTACAAATGTTGTGCTGATCGTCCAAAACTGCGGCAGAAATTTTCCGGGGGCCATGGGGCGGACCCTGGCCCCGCGAATATCTGCCTCAGGACATCTTGTGATCAAAGATCACAAACGAGGATGGAAGTTCACCCGTCACGTTCACTTTCTGAACAGTGCATGAGCGCAGAGTCATTGCAAGTGAAGCGGCTTTTATAGTGCATCAGTTGTCAATATTTTGACACCGTGAAGCTTGACGTCAAGAATGGCCCGTGCCATTTGTGCTGGGTCTTACGAGAAAACAATTGACGTCAATATCATTCTTTTGTCGCTGGCGTCAATATTTTGACGTCGACTGCACTTATGTGAAAACCCCTGGAACACTTCATCTCAACTCTCCCCAGACCCGCACGCAGGGGCAGCGCGGACGAGCGTGAGTACCAGACGGACTCGGAACCCTTGGGCCAAATCAGAGTGGACGATGCCAGACACGTTCCAGAGCCGCGTGGAAACGTTATTGTGACTCAACTAATTGATTTACATCCATGTTTACACTCCATACAAACTGAGAGGGAAAAAGCTTTGATTACCTCAAAGAAAAATCCCACCCTGAACTCTGAGTCATTCCACACTGTGAAGCGAATGGAGGGAGAGTTCTGCGAATTCTGTATGAAACCTCAGATCGCGCTGTTTCTCAGGGTATTTGCTTGTCTGACACAGTCACCTGAACAAGGTTTCTGCGCCAAAAAGCAAGAATGTCAAAAAGAGCTTGGACAAGTGGAGCTTCTTGTCAACATGTCCTCTCTGCAGTACGTTCTCGTTCATTGCATCCAAAACTGGCAAGCAGCAGTTTCAGTTCGCACAGTGCGAGACTTCCATTGTTCCAGTACAAACTCCAGCAGGTGACTTTTATGATTCAACTGTGCCGAAAGAAAACATTTGTTCGCTCGTATGAGAGTAACGAGAGGAAACTGCGGGAGATCGAGAGGTTTCACCCGGCCGGCCTCGCCTCCACATCGCTCGAATCCTGCGAAAAATTGACGCTCGCGAGAGTTCGGCAGTCGAATTTCAACTTCCAAGCTTGCATGTTGTTAGTGGGATTTGTGACGCACGCGCTTTTCGCCGCGAGGTTTTGAAGTGTATTTTCTTTTTCAAGCTGAAAAGTGCATCAGAGATGAGTTCTGGTCGTCTTTAACAAAACGCGAGTCTGAGTGAGCCCGACAATAGCAGGGCTGCGTAACGTAAAGTGGCCATTAGGGCGATTTGCACGTCTCGGGGAGTGAGCACCCCTCTCACTCACACACGCAGAGAGAAGCCGAGCCCACAGACACTAGTCCTGAGCGCAAATTATACCTGTCCGTCTCAGTTTCAAGGGTCAGTGGGGGAGAGTTTTCAACAAATGCGAACTCGGTTCGCTGGAGACAGAACACTCTTTCCTTGACAAAAGAAGTTCAATCTTACTCAGTGATTCTCGCCCCATATCAAAACTTTTGGTTTTCGGGTTGGTGCGAAACAACCTTTCTCTCCTCCCGTCTCTTCGCAAAGCTGAATTCTCCGCGTCAGCCCTTGATCTGGATATGCCGTCTGACAGAAGCACAAGGGGAGCCTGTCAAACAAGGGGTATCCGTTCCCCCAAACAATCCGCGTATGACGGGCTCTCGGGTTCTCAGATGCACTAATTAGTGGCTGCGTTTCTTGTGTTGCACCCACTTTTTGCACCGCAACACGAACAAAGTTGTTGAAAGTTTGAGAAGAAAATGTGGTTCAGGAAATGTTTTTGAAGAAAAATTGTGCCCCTCTGCTTTTCAACCAGTCGTACAAGCGTCACTGTCTGTCTGTCTGTCTGTCTGTCTGTCTGTCTGTCTGTCTGTCTGTCTGCCTCTCTCTCTCTCTCTCTCTCTCTCTCTCTCTGAATGTACGGACAGGAAAACACTCACCTCCCATGTTTACAAAGTGGTCTTCACAGTCGCTTCACAGTTTCTTCAGAGATGCTTCACCTGAAAGCACAAAAAGGCACAAATGACATACTCTAATGCAAACAAGTTTTCACGGGGAATCCCTTCGTACAGGAAGGTGAAAGGCTAAAAGCAGGAGCCGTCTCGAGACTTCATTATTTCTGAAACAAGCTGTTGTGCTCAGACTCAAACTGAAGACACACAGCAGCTCTGGGCTGAAGTGGCACTGTCAGGTGTATCGAGTTCAGAAGGAGCGCTTTCCGCAGATCTTTGACTCGATGGTAAAGTATCCAAGGCTTGTGCATGAAATCACAATGACTGAGGTTACAAGCGTGCGTGAGAAGAATCTGAGGCTTTTCAACATGAACGTCTGCTTTCGTGAAGTTTGATAAACACCGAAGCAGAATCAGGCGTGCGTTCCATGTAGCAATATCATGGGGTTCAAAAACCCACAAGTATGAAGTGTGAAATATGCGACACGATATTAATTTCTTTCGTTGTCCACACCTGCGAGCTGCCCGAACGAACGTTGCACTGTCTGCGCTGAACCCGAACCCATTGAAATCACCCGCGACGAATCGTGACCATTTCCCAGCGACGCACCTGCTTCGCACCGCCCGAGCTGCTCCGCGTGCAGTTTCGCAGTGTATCAGTTCGCAGATGGACCGCTCGCTGCGAAGTCTTTATTTTCAACTTGCCAAAGTAAATGAACTGCGAAGAGGCGCGATCTCGGCGCTGTTGTGGGTCGAGACTTGCAGATGATGTGTTTCGAGGTTTCCACCCTTTTCTTTGTGCTTCGTGCAACGCTGACCTCAGTTGTTGCAGGATGTTTCCAAGTTACTGAAGGTTTTACGTTTGCGGCAAGAGGTGTTCAGTGTTTGGCCCTATTTGATCTTTTGTTTGGACCAACGATTCAACAGGGTTTTTTTCAGCGCGTGACGGGATGAGTCGAGCGTGCAGGTGCGTGTGCCCAGTTTCCTTGGACTTGACCAGTAAAGCCAAAGATGTCACGAAAAAACACCCCGGCGCTTTTTCAGTCAAGCGACTTTGACATCAGCTGTCCCCCAACCAACCAAACAGATCAGGTGATTCATCTCAGTTCTGAAAAAAGAACGCAAACCAGCAAAAAGTGTGGACTTGTCAAGCCGTCAGGTCCTGAGGAAATTTCATCCGGAGGGGAGGAAAACGAGCGCTTTTGCTCTCGGGCGCCTGGATCGGGTTGTGATGCACCCACGAAAAACATGAGTCCACCTGCATACACTCTGCGAAACGGGAAACAGGGCTGTGTCTTCTGATTCAAACGCACACAACAATCACGCAATGAAAAATTGACTTCCGGTTCAGTCTCAGTGAAATTGTAACGATACGATTTGTCATCAAGCCAATTTAAGTTCGTCCTCCACAGCAAGCAAAGCCTCACAGTTGAGTTTGTTCATTCAGACGGCAAATTATTTCCAACCGAACGCAGTTGCAGAGTGCAGATTCGTGTGTACTCGTCTGGTTTGAAGCACTTGACACACATGATCTAATCCAAAGCTTCTTATTAAAACAACTTGCATGCAGCGCATAACTCAAAGCGCATCTCCCGGTGTCGGTTGTGTTTTATCCCAACAGGTAAGGTTTCATGTGAGCGTCTGTGTAGTCTCAGCCAAAGAAGTACCTTTGCCTGGAGCCTGTGGAAATACACGCACCGGAGTTGGTACACCAGTGTGGAAAATGTTCTTTTTGCGCAAAAAGTTTCTTTTCTTTGATGCAAGTGCGTGGACAGAGAGTTGTGAGGTTCAGAAGGTGTAGAACGGCTAGAAAGTTGTTTCTTTTGGCTGCAGGACGCTCACGTATCTTGAAGGCAGCCGTTCGTTTCGTCTTTCCAACAAACACAACTTTATCTGAGAACAATTTACAAGTTGCAAAGTCTTTTGCCCAATCTCTGCTTCACGCTCACATTTCGCACTTAACATTTCCGCACATTGTTTTGCTTCTCCATAAATTCAGCCAAAAAGCAAAAAAAAACTCGAGATCTATGTGTGCAACTCACACTTGAACAGACAGCCTCATCCAATTCATCATTATAATTGTCTATCCCGGGTCGATTCGCTCGCTGCAGAAATTCCTGCTTCGGAGCAACGAACCTGCGCATCGCCGGGCGAGAAACACCTCTCGGTGCGATGGGGACTGTTTCAACACAAACGCGGTTTCTTTTTCTTGGATGCGCTGTTTGCACACAGCCCGCTCTGATTCGGGATGTGGGCGCGCTTGTTGTTCCGTCTTCGTGTGCGGGTATTCGTTTCAGAAAAAAAATCACTGGTTCACTCACGCTTGAAAAAGAATAGTTCTTGGAGTAAGCTCCGGTTAATTTTTTCAGATGGAAGAAATACACGGAGTGAGGAATTTCCGGATGTGTCATCCTGAGTGCCTCGCCGTGGAAGAGCAACCACGGTTCTCAACCACAAAACTGCGCGAGTATCTCATCCAGCTGATGCAGTTCAACTGACACGAAGTTCAGGATACGATGTGGTGTGGATCTTTTCTATCCAGATTTGTATCAAGGGAAAAAAATTCTTTGCCTCAATCCATCTCATGTCTGTCCCTTTTGACATTCTCAAGAACTGAGGATGCTTCTCTGTTCATCGATCTGTCTGTCTGCCTGTCTGTCCATCTGTCTTTCTCACACACTTTTTGTCAATTTCCCCTTTTTGTTGATTTTGGCAGTTTCTGTGTCAGCTAACACCAGATCAAGAGTTCAAAAGTAGCTGAATGTTGCTTTTTCTGAGCAGAATGTTTTCGGCCATTCAGTGAGCAAGCCAATGAATGGTGCACCACTTACCGTAAAGTAATCCAGCTTGTTAGCTGCCTGTCTCTGAGGCAGTCCAAATCCACAAATCCTCCGATGGAACAACACGGGAATTCCCAAGAAAAACTCATCAATGGTTCGATATCTTGTTTTCTTGAAGCTGTGGACGAACATCCCCTTCGAACGCGCCAGCACACACTGATAAGTCAAGAGGATGCACGCTCCCTCCGGATTTCTGATTTCTTGTCCCTTCCCTGTGAAAAAATGTGGTTTGTTCAAAATCGTCAACGTGAGCATGTTTCCAACGTCATCAGCATGTGCACCAATGGACGGGTGTCTGTTTGGACATGTGTTGAGTGGAATTATTTGTCAAAGCAAGAATAATCCTGATCCTGTTTGGTCTGAAGTTCAGGCTCGAGCGTGTAAAAGATTCGCGTCTGATTCAGCTCCTGATTCGGCGGTGATGTTGAGAGTGTAAGAGCCTGCTGCGCACCCTTCTTCAGATTCCGCCCTGCAGGGCAGCGAACCCTCTCCGCTTGTGGCCAAACACCAACAAAACTGTCAGAAGTGTGTGTGCGTGTGCAGGAAAAAGCTCTGCAGTTGTCAGTGTCCTGAGGTGGACTTGACTGGACAGTGCGAAAGGTCAAGTTGCAAGTGCTGAAAAGCAGCGGAGTGAAGATTGCCCAGATTCCAGGCACATGTCATTTAAAACTGATACTGGAGTGCTGAAGTGCTGATAATGTGGTGCTTAATCATCTGGAAATGCACAGATAAAATCAGGTGAATGTGCACGCACAGGTGGGAACATCATTAGCGGATGCCTCAAGGTTCCCTCCCTCGGTGTCTCGGCCCCTTGAGGATTGAAGCTTTGGAAAAAAAAAGACCATGTTGTGGCGCCAGTCGTGTCAAAATTGAAATGCGACCGAACAGCACAGAACCAAGATCCTACTTTTGACCCAAGCAAATCCACGATTCAATCAGAGCCTGTTGCTGAGTGGTGCCACGAGTTTGAGCAACGACTCAATATTCCTCACGAATCAAGCCAGATAAATCCCCCTTTTACTGTCATGGCGCAGAATCCCCGCAGCCTGCATTGTGCGCGGTTTTATCAGAGACGTGACGCCGCATGTCGCATCAGATCAAGGGTCGGAAACAATGCCGAGCCGACAGATTTGCAATTCCTGTGCGCTGCGATTGGAAACCATCAAAGAGAGAATCGTTGGGTTTGAACCAAACATATTGAAATCACTTACCATTCGAGGAAATCTAGTTTTGGAATCATTGCTCACTGAGTGTGAACCAAGCCCGAGGATTTTGCACGTCACATGAACGCTTTGGAAAATTCCATTTATCAGCGCTCACAAACAAACGCACATGTTTTGCACGGGTTCAAAAGCGCAAGGTCCCCCAGCGTTGCACAAGGCAATTGAGTGCGGAAGAAGAGCGGCCCTTGAGACGCGCGCCCTTTGCCTCGTGCGTTTCCTGCTCACAGCCTGCAGCGGACGACTCGCATCTGGACGGGATTATTGTTTACGTCTCAGCGCTGACCTGGACACGGCGGGGTCAACGCTGTGTAATTGGCCGGGCTCATCCCACACCGGCTCCTCCTGCACTGGGAGCGGCTTCAAACTGGGATGATTGCTCCTCTGACTTTCACGCGCTTGTCCTGCCCCTTCACCACACCTGCATGACGGGAATGGGTCACCTTCAGTTTGGAAACTGCATCCATGGTGGCTTTTTTCATGACTCTTTCTGCACGTGTCTGACAAGGGCGGAAAGTGCAAGTCTCCGCATTTCACGCGCAGAATGTGTCTGACCATGGGGAAAACAGAAGGTCAACACAACGCGCTCTGTGGTCAAACCTCAGCCCAACCGAAACCGTGTTCATGAACACCACTGGCAACACGCATCCTGGAATGAGTAAAAAGGGTCTTTCCGAGCCCAGACACCTTGCGCACAAAGCAGACCCATAAATTGTAAAGTTAGTCATTAGTTTTCCAGCACTTGACCCTGACGCTCAGATCTGAAGAGCGTTCTATTGAAACAACCTGCGCCCGTCCCAAGGCAATTTGCAACCGTCGGAGGCGGTTAATGTTAACAGGTACGCGACCCAGGCTCGCTGTTTTGAGTCACTGTTTGAAGCGAAGCGGTTGGATCAGAGATGCGTCTGCAGAGGCAGAAGCAACAGAAAGACGCTTTCCACGCGTGAGGCGTGAAAACAACACCGCGCGCGATAACGTGAAACAGACGGACGCTCGCGCAAATGCTGATTGCGGTGGATCCGCCTGCAACTCAGTCCGTGTTGAGAAGCGTCGGTTTGGTCCAGTGTGCAGTTGTCTGTGTCAATGATGAGTTTCAAGAGCCACTAGTTTTCATTCCGTACGGTGCCCCATTTGATCGGCAGCATAGACAACACAAAGTCAGTCTGAGAACCAAATCCAAATGACTCAATGGATCACCGATCTGGCAATCAAGGCACGTCAGAAGATGAGTAGACGTATTTGCCGAAGGTCCTCTGTGTCATACAGGTTGGCCAGAGTTTTTGACGACCGAAACAAAGGCTGGGACAAGGCTTTGCTGGTTGCTCGCCATTTAAGGGCTCCTCTGTTGATTGCACGTACGGAGTCAAATCATCAATCTCATCAAGTAAATTCCGGGAACTGAGCAATAGATGGGGAATTCCATGGTCAGGGACCGGATCCAGGGGGTGGGGAGTGGAGCCTTGCTCGGCGACTCCGCAAAACAAGGCATCCCTGAGCCAGGTCCTGCACCCATGACAAAACAACATCACTTTGCTGCACTTCTTGACGCTTGCCCACAGAACCGTTTCGCATCATTCGCGAGTTGCGATGAGACGTGTGTGCGGCAGAGTGAGCGCGTTACGCCGACGTTAACAGCGCCATAACCAGGGCGTCGACAGCCGAGCCGCGGCCCCATCACCCGCGCAGCGATGGATACACCGCGCACTGCGCGCTCCACACTCAGTGAACCTGATGCGGGATGCAAATTGGAATCCGCGAGAGAGTGGTGCGCACTAAAGGGACCGCAAACTACGCGCAGTGCGGGATCCAGAGAAGGAACCAGAGGCGTGTCCGTCAGTTTGGAGGAATTTTCCTGAGCAGCTCGCTGTTGGTATTGCAAGAACTGATCATTTTCCAAATACTTCCTGACCTGAAAAGGTCAGCTCAAATTTCCAACTCAGAAACTTTCTACTTTCGTGGAAGCAAAGGACTTGAAAACTTTGCTCCTGGATGTCAACAAAGCGGAACATAACCACGAAAAGAAAAACAACCCTTAAATACAAACACGGAAGTTGGTTGTTGATTGCGCGTTCCGCTGCGGTGGCGCTGCGCGCAGCGTCAGCGTGCGGTGGGGGGGGGGGCTGCGGCGTCGCCCCGGCGCGCCGTCAGAGGGCCCGGGGGCCGGCGGGCGGCGCCCAGTCAGGGGCCCGAATAATTGGATACCGCTCACAGGGACAACGCATCCGGGCTTACAAATCCTGCAGAACCTCGAGGTCTCGTGGTGGGGGAATCACCAACCACGGCGCGTTGGCCTCGCTGATCAGATGAAGGCTTCAATCATTCAAAGATTCGTTGCCTGCAAACAAAGGGTGACAGCGTGAAATTGCGAGCGGAATTCTTGTTGCCTGGCGAGTCAAAAATTGGAGATGAAGCAATCAATTGAATTGCTCTGCGTCTCCGTTGATAGCTTTGCGAAGGCCAAAGGTCCTGCAGAAAGAGCTGACTCTGAAACTGATGCTTGTTGATTTTGATTGTCAACATTGTTGCTTTTTCGTTGGGCTTCCGTTTGGTTCTCCTTTTCCGTAGACGGAGTCTGATTCTCGCAAAGGCCCGTCAAAGAAGGCGAACTCCTCGCCTTGGATGCGTGATCTGTGTGCACTGGAGAAATCCTCGGAGTTTTCATGGACCACAGAAACGCAAACACGAGAGGGATCACGACCCCAGGGACACGCGCGCGCAGCTGTTGCGCAGACGTTTTGTTTTGTTTTCGTTCCCGAAGTGGCCGCTTCGCTTGAAGCCCGTTTCGCCGAGTGCGTTGCGGAGTGAGCTGGCCTCGTCAATACATGCGAGTATGCGGCGTCTGTACTTGTGTACTTCTGATTGATACTGATGGGCACCTCAACCCTGCGCCAACTGATCAACCTCGCACCAGCATTACACTGTGGAAAAAATACTGCGTGCAGCTTGTGTGCCCGTGTACTTGATTCTTGTGTTTGATGCCGCAGTTTTTGTTCTGCAATTGTCGTGTGCTGTCCAGTTGATTCCGCACCCATTTGGTGTTCGTTTCAAGTGTCTCGTGATGTCAACTGGCTTCGGTAAAAAACGCGCCATTTGCCAATCGCTCATTTGTCACGTGTTTCTTTGCTGCGCGTTTGTGATTCCCCGCATGCACAGGTGATCGGGTGGACTAGGGGTCGGTTGGGATGGGGTGGCTGACCCTCCCGCCCCCGCCCCCCTCATCTCTGAACCGACGTGACCCCCGACACGTCGCTGATCACGAGGCGAGGAGGCGCTAAACAGATCCAGGGCTCCTCCCCGGGGGCCTCGGGTGGGCAGCTGATCAAGAGGGGATTTACCATGCACAGCTTTTATCTCTCTGTCTTTTCTGCTGAGCAGGGCTGCAAGCATGGAGACAGAATACTCCCTTTGCATCTCTGTGTCGCTTGCATGAAAGGAATTTTAGTTGTTCCAATTGGGACAAAAGAAACACACGAGGAACAACTTTGCGACTTGCACCCTTCGAAGAGGCAACAGCTCAACGCCTAAAATTCCTGACGCGTTGTGCAGGGCGGGGAAGGAGACTGTGCAGGTGCTGGAGGCTTCGTCTGTGTACACCTTTGCACAAATCGGTTGTACAAATACACATTGTTGCGTGGTTACTCGGCTGTTATCTGCGCACGAGACTCGGCTCTGGATCCAGCTGGGTCATGTGCATGTAGCGGGTCTCAACAGGGAACGCGTGAGATGTACTCAGAGGATGGACAAACTGACTGAAGACACCATTCCTGTCACTTGCGACTCCTGTGCGAGGTAGCCACAGACAGACAGACAGACATACAGACAGACACAGGCACAAACGCACACGCACACACACACACACACACACACACACACACACACACACACACAGAGAAAGACACTCACAAACATGCACCTGCGAACCGCACACAAACACATGCATCGTCACTCCTCTCCCCGATCCACCACCAGATGTAATTCTGGACGCGGCAACATTCTATCCGCAATATATTTGTTTGGAACAATAGTAGATTATTGTGATAACATAGGTGAAGTGTGTCTGGTTTCTTTCCCCCGGTGAAACGCGAGTTGTGAGTATTCCACGCATTTCCTTCTGTTCGGGGAAGAAACGTAAATCGACGGATTCCTTTTTCTGTTGTGTTGCATTGTGGCATTGTTACCACAGACTGACTGAGGCATTGTTGTCTCTCAGCGCTGCCGCTTCCGACCCAACCCTCTATGATGCCAAGAAGAATCGCAAGAAACGAACCGTAATGGAAGATTCAGGCACCGAGGAAACCAGAAACCAAGATTTCTCGCGAAACAGTAGAAGCTGGTCATGATGATGACACAAGAACACAAGAAGAACATCGTCCTCACAGACCTCCAGAAATATTTGTCTCCCTCGTCGTCCTTCCGTTTGCTCAGAAAAAATGCAAGTGCAGTTTGGTTGACACGCAAACTTTTTGCAAAACGCGTTTTGATTTGACGCGAGGTGCTCAAGACGCTCATCCCAACAAAAACATTTGAATCAATGTTTTTTTGCCTCGTGTTTGGTTAAAAGTTGCTCCCTATGTTTTGAGAAAAAGGTTGTGTGTGTCGACCCCCCCCCCCTCTGCTCCCAGCTGATCTCCGGAGCTCATCAGGCGGGGCGTCCTGCTGCGTGTGTTTACCTCCAGCCCGCAGCGCAGTCTTAATGACCTCATTAACCGAACACACTCATTAAAAGCTGATTACTCAACCCGGATCTTTCCGCGTGCGGGAAGAGAGACACCAACACAGCTGTGACCTCACCGCCAAAGCTGCACTGTCATCTCTCGGTCACTTCAAATAGTCCTTGTGTTTTGACTCGCTGCTTTAAATTGCAGCACAGTTTGATGGGTTGTGCTCTCCGACCTGAAGAATCAAACGTTCCCAAAAACTGCAATGCAACTTTTTGTATTTTCGATGGTGGTTCCACCGGCCAACAAGGTCAACATGTTGAGAAGTCCAAAGATGCGTGTCCTTCTGCAGCTTTGTCCCCTGCCTCCGTCCTCTCCCTCACTTCTCACAAACTCAAGCTTCGATCAGGTTGCCAACAGGTTCCAGTTCTGAGCTTCTCCTTGTTCTGGGAGTTTTTCGCGGCTGAAGGAAACGTAGTAACGTGGACTGACCAAAACATTTCGTTCCCGAACACAAGTTGGCAAGATTTTCTGGCGCATCGAGAGCTTCTCGTTCTAAGTCAGCGTGTTTCGAATCTGTCAGTGAACTTTTCCTTTCGTCCCTCTTCCTGTAGGTATGGCGAGGTGCGGTAGAACACCGAATCAGCCGTCAAAACGAACGCAGCTTTTCAACAGCCACACTGAGCAGCTGTTTATTCTTCATTACGTTTATTTAAATAAATACCTCCTCGTGATGTTTACACACTTCTATCTTTAGTGCTGCACCGACAGACACCTGGATCCGAACTTCAGTGGTGTGTGCCGACAGCAGGAAGGGGGCACACCCGACGTGGTGTGAAAATGAGCAATGTGTGGAGCTCTTGAATGAAACAAACCCGTCAGAACTCCACAAGACCACAACACAATGAACTTTCAGGAACTGTTCGCAGATTCATACAGTCACTCACGCAGTCAAGGAGCCAGAACAGTGAACTGTGGCTTGCAACCGCAAAACCACAAACGAACCACGGTCGTGATGCATTCAGGATGTGTTGTGCACGTGAAACACAGACACACTGGCAAAAGATCGGTGTCCCACCTTTCTCAGAGTACATCTGGAAGATCCCAATTTTGCGCCAGATTCGGAGCTTACCTTGTCAATTGTGTGCTGGTGGTTCCTTATGAATTTGCGGTTTCCTCCGGACCAGACCAGGTGACCCCACGATCGCAGTTCGGAGCGATGGATCCAGCGGTGTGTCAGTAAACTCCAGAGTGTGTCGCAATTCACAACTGAACCACTGTTTCAATGCGACAGATGTCCAGCGTGGTTTCCCATCCCTGGCCCAACAGTCTTCTTGATTGAAAAAGGCAAAATCCCACTCGGCTGGCAGCACAAACGTTTCATCCTGAGCACAGTGCGTCAGTGAGCGAACGCGTGAGGTGGATGCGTTGGGTTCGGTTCGGCTGCATCGACCGACGCCTGGGCGCCCCGACTCTGTCCGCAGTGGAAGGGAGCGAGACTGAAGCTGCAGCTTCCCGAGGCTGTGATGCGCACACTTCGCAGCAGTGGTTTGTGTGTACGTGTTGTGTATGTGCGTGTGTGTGCTGCGCGCGTGTGTGCGTGTCTGTGTTTGTGCGAGCGTCCGTGTGCGTTTGTTTCGAACAGATCCACGTGCATGGCGTACAGTTTCAGGGTCATCAAGAGAGATTCAAACCGAAGTGGTCACTTATACGAGGGAGGTCCACGAAATGACGGTTTCTGTCCACAAAGTAGCGATCTTTTCGAGAGTGCCGGAAACTCTGGAAATACTGGACAGAAACCGCCAATTCGTGGACCTCCCTCGTACTACGATCAGCGTGTTCAAATCACAATTCATTCTTACAGATGCAAGTAATTTTCATGTCAGTCGAAAACAAATTTTGTTTTTTCACAGGTGTACGCATTGGCTCACTGAAGCAACCTTTGCCTCAAAACAGGAGAAGATAAGCAGAAAGTTGAGTCGGCCTTATCAAAACTGTCCTTCACACACGTGTTGGTAACAACCCTCTGTGAAGGGCGAGCCCTGTGAGGATCAGGTGTTTCAAAAGTAACCCAACACCAGCGCAGGAAAGCGAGCTGGAAAATTGCAGTCTAAGGTGCAACGAATGCATAAGCAGCGCGAGTTTTTCTCGTTGCCCTCACTGGACGAGATTTCAAAGTTCTGGTGCCAAGGGTCTTCAGACCGGCAGGTCGCGTTGAGTGCTGATCATGACAGGAATGTGATAGGTCTTTATGATTTACCCTCCATGTGGCAGCAATGATGACATTTTGACGGCGCACCTGCGCACCTGTCGACTGAATCGCTTCACGTCAGTGGACGAAGCGCCGCGCAGCAGGTTCTGAGTCCGACACCAGTTCCGAGGAGATTCCAGTGTCAGAGCCAGTATCGCAAAATCAGCTCGTAAACACCTCCCCGGCTCCGGAGGGGATAAAAGAGTGTTGAAACATGGAGTATTTACCGACGATCCGTACGTCAGTTTGTCGGACAGGCTGGAGCTATTTTTTGTTTGCAAAACGTGTGTGCGCAGTGTTAGAGTACATGACATTCTGACAGTCTAATTACAGCTGAAATAACAGAGCCGCACTCTGAAAACACTTCATAGCCTGCGCCTGCACATTTGTATGAAACACAGTCAGAAAATTTTTCTCTTATAGCTCAGCCATTTCCACAAGCAGTTTTTCTTGGCAGTACAGGATCCGCCTTCAGGAGCGACACACACTGAAAGGTGAGAACCTTGCGACCTAAAACCTGCACGTGCGACAAAAGCTTGAACTCTGACCACTAAAACTTCAAAGAAATACGATCAATTCACCCGTAGTGATCCAGTTGATCTCTGAACTTTAGTTGGGCCCATGTCCGTCTGGACGCGCTTTCAATCAGAAGGCAAAGTTTTGTTGGGTCACAAAATTCTCATTCGTTGTTTTGAAGGTTTGACAGTAAGGACGAAATCTGTTCTCCTGCCAACCTCTTTCGTGTTATTTTGCACCGCGTTTCAACGACACTCTTGTGGAAATCCCAGAAAAAACTGCCGACTGCAGAAACCCTCCTGTTTTTGGATGTGGGGGGTTCGCTGTTGAGAAAGATTTTGATTGCGGTATCAGCATTTTATCGAAATGTCTCTTGGTGGTGAAAGTTCTTGATTAAATCTGAAAGTGGAAATTTTTTCTTTGACAGCTGGAACACACGTTCGGCAGGACATCAAATCGTACGCCAATCAAACTATTCTCTCCACAACGTGGACGTACCGCCACTCGTACCAGACCTCAGTCTGAGCCAATCTTGGCGAACTCCTGCACGGCTTCGACGGACACGTCCCAGAGTCTCCTGGCGAGGTCCAGGTCCTGGGCCAGTTGGCTGGGCTGCTTCACTTTGCAGTTGTCGTAGTAGAGACCAGACTGGGAGGAGACTGACTCGTCCACAGCGCAGAAGATTGACGTCTGGGCGCCCTGCTCCAGGGTCAGGGAGAACCTACAGAACAAACACCCCTGGTCACACGAGTCGAGCTGGGGTTTGTGGATGCAAGGTCAGGAGCAGATCCGCTGTGCCGCAAGGCACCCCGCCCCCCAAGGAAGAAGGTTGAGGTCGTGTGTCATAGGAACAAGGTGCAAATTGCAAGAAGTGAAGGAGAAAGAACACCTTTAAACAAAGTGTAGATTCACCAGACCAGTGGCAGCAGAAATAAGAGACGTACCTTTTGACCAACTTCATTCGATAATAACGGAGAGGAAGAGATCCCTTCGGAGCAGACATCACAGTGGTGGGCATCGCGTCATAGATGAAGCCGGGATGCAGAGAGCAGGCTATGACTCCAGTACCTGCAGGGTTTACAAAACAAGCTCGGAGTTTTGGATGATGACCACCCATGCAATGCAAAGCAAGTTTTCTTCTCACAGTGTTTTGAAGCGTGACACAAGAACAAAAGGAAACAACCGTCCGTCCCTTGTCCAGCTTTGGAGAAGTTCAGAGAAATAGGAAGAGAAAGTTTGTCCTGGTGCAGACTCTGCTCAATCACCACCATCTGATTTGGTACTTGCACGGCAGGCCTTTTGCCCATCACATCAGTTCTCTCGTGTCAAAAACATTTAAAGGCCTCCACACCTGCATGCGCAGGTCAACGCACCTTGAAGTCTGCGAGCCAGCTCCTTCGCATGCAGAATGTTGGCCAGTTTGCTGCAAGCGTAGAACTTGAGTCCAGGCAGCCTCGTGTCACCTGCCGTCTCGCGCATGTCCATCTCAGGGTACCTGAAAGAACCATTCCGCCGTATCCAGATGATTTCCCCACAGTGACTGGGTCCCAAGGCTGTAGACTACGTGCAGTCGTGCGTATCCGGCCCTCCCCTCGTTGCAGCCATTGGGACATTGGGCTGTGCACAAATTACACAATTTGTTGGAAGAACAGGGTCTTTGCAGAAAATCAGGAGTGGACAAGACATCACAACACCACTCCCTGGAAAGAGGTCTGTACAAGCTGCTCTTGATGGCCGAAAAAGACGCACTGGTAAAAATGTGAGCAAGAAGACACATTGACGATTCTGGCCGGAGCGGATTTCTTCATCAGGTCCTGCAGCAGGAGGGTCAGCAAGAAGTGACCCAGGTGGTTCGCTCCAAAGGACAGCTCGAAGCCTTGTTTGGATCGTACTCCAGTCCAAGAGTTAGACACACCTGGATAATCATAAGGAGAGATGTCAGCTTGCCAAATAAGGGATGAGACAAGTGGCATTTGACTCTTTGACATCTCGTGGATTGAAATTCTGGTTTGTTCGAACATATTCTTCCTCAAAAAAGTCCTGGCAGGAGCGTGTTTTTCTTTCCTGTCGGGAGAGGGGCATTAAACCTTCAGGTTAATTCAGGAAAGAATGACCTGGGGACGTAGGACTCTGATATACACAATACGCTTTCACCAGAAATAACTGATGACAGCACTGAGTTTTCGTGCCAATTTTGTCAAAGTTGAGATTGTGCCTCCAACGAAAACACCCAACCATGGAAATCCTAGATTCCACCTTGTTTCCTTGACTTTGCATTGCTCCAGGGAATCTACCGTACCTGCATTGTTGACCAGGATATGAAGAGCTGACTCTTGGGCCAGGAACTGTTTGCAGAAGTTTTGTACGGACTCCAGGTCAGACAGATCGCACTTCATCGCCACCACGTTCGCGTTCCCTGTCTCAGCTGAAACAGAAGCTTGGACCTCACCACAGAAAAAAAGCTTTTGTCGACCCACGCATGCATGTGCAACAAACAACCAATGCATTTTGATTTTGTGAGTTTGAAAGAGACTTACCAACAAGTTTGTCTTTGGCATTATCAGCTTTCTCCATGTCTCTGCAGGCCAGGATGACTCTGGCCCCTCGTCTCGCCAAGTCTTTTGCCGTGACAAACCCAATTCCTCGGTTCGAGCCTGAAACCACACAAATTTATGGTGCGGGAGCACATAACTCATTTCCACCTCAACACAATTTTTTGAGGTCTTGCGCAGGGGGTGTCAATTGTGCATGGCCAGTTCGTCGCAACTCGGACAGCGAGTACGAAACAAAACTCGTGGTTCGTGCGATCAAAACTGAATGAACCCTCTGTCACTTTAGACGTACCACAAGATCCCATTGAAACAAAGGTGATCACATCCCGAAGACGCACCCTTTCATTTGGTGGCTAATCAGTAAGTTTTCGATGCAACACGTGGGAGGACTAGATCTACGCGCGGTCTGACGCCGGGTGCCAAATTCCTTTATTTTTATGTGGCAATCCAACTTGCCACAAAGCAATTTCCGTGGCATTCTCACACATCACTGGAGGCATTTGGGAAAATATTTTGTTCTATTTTGTGTGTGGTCCCTTCTGTATTACCAGTAAAAATATTGAAAATATTGACCAAACCTGAGTGGGTGAAAAGGGAACACAACTGGGATACTCGCATGTCTCACGTAAATTGCCATGGAATTTGCACTGCATGTTGCATGGCACGTAAAATGGGACCGGATGTGCCCTCACGTGTTGCATCTAAAACTCCTTGATCGGAACAAGAACGTGCGTCTTGCACATGGGTGGACAAGGTACACACGGAGCGGGCGTCTCCTCAAAGTCTCGTGTCCATCGTGTACTCACCGGTGACGACGACTGTCTTCCCGTCGAGACGAACTCTGCTCTCACAGCGGTTCCGCCTGTTCGGGAAGTCGTTGAGAAAGGCCAAGGCTTGCCACAAGCGAACCACTAACGCGCCGATCACAGCCAACAGCAGCAGCAGCAGCAGCATTTTGCACAACTTTTGAGTGACTGCGAACTCGTCGAGACGAAATTTCCCAACTGTCTGGACTTGACAAAATGTGTTTTGTCGCAATCAAATAATATCTACGCGAGTCCTACTTTATGTCATAAATTTTACCATGGCGCCAACACCTGCCGCGTGTACGTCAGATAAAAAAACAGGTGAGGACAGGTCGAGCATCAGGATAACTACTCGTGGATTCCAGAAGGCCTGTCATGACCTCCATCACTTGCACAGATCTCCGTAGTACTTGTTCTCAATCCGTGGTTGTTTTATTGGCCAAGCGAACGAAGACACCAAAAAATCAGTAGTGAAATATTGAACACAAACGTCAATGTTACTCTTTTGAAATGAACGAGACCACATCAATGTCAGCAGAAAATGAATGAAACAACATCAATGTAAGCAGAAAAGAGAGCTTCATTGCCGTAACCAAAACAGTCAAAACGAAGGATGATTAGTCATGAGCCCAGGACGTGTGTTTCATGGCGTTCGGTGCTTTGCAAGCCAAACTGGACAACTACTCAGACGCTATCTTGGTGAACTCCTGCACGGCTTCGATGGACACGTCCCAGAGTCTCCTGGCGAGGTCCAGGTCCTGGGCCAGTTGGCTGGGCTGCTTCACTTTGCAGTTGTCGTAGTAGAGACCGGACTGGGAGGAGACCGACTCGTCCACAGCGCAGAAGATTGACGTCTGGGCGCCCTGCTCCACGGAGATGGACAGCCTGAAATGGGATGCGTCCGGGGGTTCAGAAAACAGTCTCGCTCTCACCAAATTCAGGGAAATGGCAGCGAAATTTTGCAGTGAAAGCGTTTCCGTTACATCGAAGATCCTGCTGAGTTCCCGGTCAAAAATCCCTCCACCAACCACGCACCCATTGCTTCCCTCCACACACACGCACACATACACACATACACATACACACACACGCACACATCAACTTCAATTCAACGGGATCCTGACTTCAACTACGAAGGGAAACAACTCTCATTACTCATTGTCTCGTGTATAAGACGCACTCATGTACGTAAGACGCACCCCTTCTTTTGATATCTGATTTTGGGGCAAAAAATGCGTCTTATACACGAGACGGTACGGTAAGTTTGTCTTTTGAACCGCTCGCACAGCAGAAAAATTTAATAATTGTTCACACTTGGCATCACAGCGTTCTGCTGACAATAGATCTACTGCTTCGAAATTTCATTGTACAGTTACTCACAGTCTGAAGAGTTGGCGCAGAGGCATCTTTGGAGGCAACATAAGCTTGAACACGAAAGGCAAATCTTTGAAGTCGTAGGTGAAAGTGGGGTTGGTCGTTTTCGCGTCATAGATACCCCCAGGGTGAAGAGAATAAGTCGTGACTCCGCTGCCTGTGGGGAGATACACTGCAGGTGTTGAAAACATCGCACCTGGCCAAATGTGGTGTCGCTTTGCGACTGAAAAACGACTCAAGTGCTGAACGTTGCGCAAATCACCGTGAACAGATCCTGAGATAAAATTTGAACAAATCAGCAGGTCTGTCTGTGTCTGGACATGACATTGATGACAGTGGGAAACGGGTGTCACAAGTCACGCCTCATTTTGCAATCCAAATTTCAGATTCTCTTTCTTTCTTTTGTTCTTGTTTGGTTCGTGTGGACTGAGGCGTGTCTTCCCAACCTTGCAGTCTCCTGGCCAGTTCCTTTGCGTGCATTATGTTCGCAACTTTGCTGCAGTCGTAGAACTGCAGTCCTGGGAGTTTCATTCCAGCACGTTCCTTCTCCTGGATATTCATCTCTGTGCAGCTGAAAAAAATCACGACAGGTTCAAACAAGTAAGTCCGGTAAACGGACCCGGATGATGGTCGCGCACTCGGTCTGGTCACACGTGCTTTGAGAATTGAGAAGAATTTTGGTGTTGGTGGTGGTGGGG
>JAAUXT010129915.1_pt1 | contig 19417 bp, 28 predicted proteins | sample 7278171 | NCBI WGS metagenome assembly JAAUXT01 (sample SAMN14350112, study PRJNA611818) | marine sediment metagenome | isolation source: surface marine sediment (1.8m) | place: French Polynesia: Moorea | collected 2018-08 | reverse complement strand
TATTTGTATCCCCATGTATATGGCATCTCAGGTAAGATATCCCCTTGACCCACAGCCCCCATATTATACCCCCCATATTTTCAGGTACAAAAGGAAGTAATGGAAATAAATTTCTAGTCACTTCTCATCAATGTTCGAAGAGGTAAAGCACCCGCCATCTTGAACCCCCCATATTTATATCAGACTACAGATGCAAACACTCCAGGGACATCGCACCATCAGTTGCCCTGTGCACTGCTTCTCTTGTTTCTGTTTTCTTTGACAGAATTTTGGATTTTTGTGAGTTTTCTTGAGGTGAAAGATACTTGTAAAGTTTTATGCTTTGAGAAAGTTACACTTTGAATGCGAATTTCTAATCATCGCAGACCACGAACCAAATGACCAGTCTGATCATCGTAGGCAAACTGCAGTCACGTTGCTACCGCTATTTTTTGTTGAAACCAAATCGGGGACCAGACAGTGGAGGCAAATTTGGAGGTAGAGGTCTAGTACGAAGTTCGCGAGATTAATATTTGTATTGTTACCGCGATGAGAACTCAGTTTGGTCGACAACTTTCCCCTTGAAAAGAAAATGGCTGAAAATTGTGCAATGATGAGTTGACGCAAAACGTTTTCACCACGAGAAGTGGCAAACAAGTACGTTCTAGATCTATTGTGAGCGACAATGAAGTAGTCTTTGTCGGAACGAAATCCGTCAACTGTTCAAAAACAGGTTTCCCTGTTTGCTCAGTATGTCGACTTGTTCCCTGGACAGACAACACAGATTTTCATTGATTGAAGTATGGTCTTGATAATTGCGGTGCGGGAGCGAACGGTGAACAAGCACTTCTTGCCAGTGTTGATATACCCCTTGACAAATCATGAATCCGTTGTGGGGTGACATGGACCAAAACCACTCACCTTCAGATGGTGTGAGCTGTAGGGTGACATGGACCATAACCACTCACCTTTAGATGGTGTGGGCCAAGCGCCACACCAAGCGGTTGAAGATGTTGTGTGGCACGGGTCCACGGTTAAAATAGAGAGTTTTCGATGCAGCACGTGAGAGCCTGTACGTGCGGTCTGACGTCCGGTGGGACGCCGCCGCACGTACAGCATAAACGTGGGCTGAGTTTGTTGTTTAGATGCTAAACGTGAGACGTGGACATGCGATACAGGGTCTTCCGCGTGGGAGTGCAGGAGTAGCAGGTGTTTGTACGCGTTGCGACGGGGTTCACACGGTTTTCTTTGTGGACCGGAAGTTACTCCATTGTGGACGCTGCTTTGTTTTCATGCAGAAAAACGTGAGTTTTACTATATATTGAGCTGAATATTGATCTGTGAAGAGTGCAATGTTCAAGTGTAAAGCATCTGGATTGAAATGGTGTTGGTTTCGAAGCCTTGTGTGGCGGTGTTTATGGTAAATCGAAGTGATGTTGAGTCGCGAAAAACTCGAGTGCCCAAACATACACATAGATCTAAGTCAATTTCCTCTCTCACAGGCATTCTGCGACTTGTGGTCGGTCATCCACTCCAGCTTTTCCCTGTTGTCAACGGGGACCACGTCCACATTCTGGTTCACCTGTAAAGCATGCCAGCGATACATCGAGGGTGAGTGGGTAGTGGTAGATCTAGTCGAGCTTCGTGACCAGGAAATGCCGTGCAAAAAAAAATTACTTTTGTCTGTCAAGGGCAGGATGGCACACTTCTTTGCTTCATGCACAAATGCACAAAAAAAGATTTGCATAATGTTGAAGGCCAAGCCGAGCCCTTTGATTTGATGTATTAGTTGACAAGCAACGTGAATGCGTGTTGACATGCTGGTGTGTTTTCCAGCACAGGAATGTGTTGACATGATGACACGTCACAAAAGTGATACTATATGCATTTCTGTGAAACCTGTTGTCTACATTGCATCTGTACGTTCGACACACAGATACGGCGATGTGTGAGCGACGTGTACGTGCGACAAGGGCAGCATTGTGATTCCAGCATGTCAGAGCAAAGAAAAAGCAAGGTGTGTATGAAGGGTTCACACAACCATGCAACCTGAAAAGTATGCGGTGACTGCAGGAGTAGTGACTGTATTCTGAGTGGACACTTTTCTTCATTTCTTCATTTCCTTTGTGTGTTTGTTATGATTTATTTGTGTCATTTTGTTGTTCAGGTTCCTGTTGGTGTTGCGTTGCAATGTTCGCAGTGAAGGAGTTGGCACATTTCCCTCGCGATGCCCGGGTCTTCACTGACATTCAACAAGCTGCAGAAGTGGTCACTTCACAAGGACTGACGGTGAACACGGCAATGTGTGCTTCGTGCCCCGAAATGTCACTGCAAATGTTGCTGCCTCATTTGTATGCGCATGTGTACGCAGGTATGGAAATCCTAATGCGTGGCAAGGAAGAATGGCAAATGTGCCAAGTTCTGAATGAGTTCGTGAAAGGGAACATGAAAGAGCTGAAGGAGGACACAAAGGCTTACTTTGATTCTTTGCCAGGAAAGCAAAGTGTTGGGTGATATGCATTTCAGTTGTCTCGAAAATTTCAACCCGCCAATGTGTGTCAGTTGTACCTCTTTGCTCGTGCATGTAATGCCCACACGCGTGTTCATTTCCAAAATTGCACATGGTCAACAGTGTACGATGATCGCGCATACTACATGGCGCTTGATTTGGCTGCTGTTGGGTGGACGTTTGTCCCGTTGCATTCTCTGGATCAAGAAAAACTGCAATGTGTTATTGGGCAGGTACAAGTTCTTGTTGATCCCACTGTGCTTGGGTACTCGCTGGAAGTATGTGATGACAACAGCGAAAGTGATCTATCCAGTGATGAGTGTTTGCCAGTTGGCCCATTCGAGGACGACATTCTCAGTCACAAAGACGTGGACGAAACGGTGGTCAGTACAAAACCATGTTCGGTGTGCGTCACACTTCTTCCATATGCTGCGTGTGTTCAACTGTCATCAAGGCAATCAGTGCAAGTGGAACGACTCCCCAGATCTGCTGTGAAGCCAAATTCTGTGTTCAAAAGTTGCAAGCCATCAAAGTCCGAGTTGTACCCAGGCCTCATTTTCCGCGGTACATGCAACTGGACAGCTTGCACTGTGCCTGTGGACAAGGTATCCATCAGCAGCAAACTTCCTGGCCGTGTCTTCACAGGCAACACAGCACCACAGAGGAATTGGACCACTTGCACTGTGCCGTCCGACAAACCGTCCGTGAGTAGCAGCCTCCCAGGGTATGTGTTTCGTGCCAATGAAAAACAGTGTGAGAGACAATTGCGGTCTGCACAAAATCCTGGCCACATTTTCAAAGGTGTGCGTCCGCAAAGTTTTGATGTTCAGTTGCGTGTGAAACGTGTCGAAGTGCAGCGGCCCTCAAGCAGTGTGGTGGTTCGGAAATTCAATTGTCTCATCTGCAAAGACTGCACTCAAAACACTCATGCTGCTGTGAAATGTCATGTTGAATGTGACCACCAGATGTTCACGTGTAACAATGCGCATTGCATTGCTGCATTCTGCACTGCATCTGGAAGGGATGTGCATGCCGCGGTGCACATGAAAAAATGTCGTGTGTGCACATTGTGCAAGCAGCAGTTTGAGCACAGATTCGCCTTGAAGCGTCACATGGTCACTCATTCAAAGGTCAGGAAGCATCGTTGTCGCAAGTGTTCACGGAAATACTTCAGACTGCAAGATCTCAAAGAGCATCTGGATACATCATATGGTGCGACAACTTACTCATGTGACCAATGTGCGTATCAAGGCCAATCTTTGCGAGCAGTGAGACAACACACTCTTGTGCATCAGCCCCCAAAGCTGAAGTGTCCGGATTGCAACACGCTTTTCCACTGGCGTTCTCAACTTGCTGCACATGCGTGTCAGTAGATTTCATGCATGTTGACATTCTTGTTTGCATGTCATTCTTTTTTGGGGTCCTCACTACTCCTGCAGTCAAGGCAGATTCATGCCCTTTACTCACGAGAATGCATGTCAGTATTGTGCTCTTTTTACTTCCAGATGCCTGGATTGTTGTCATTGAATCAAGTTCTTCCAAATTTTCCGAATGTGTGGCCTTACAACACACAGAACTTTGCAAATGCTGGTTTGGAGGTGCAGTTGATGATGGCAAACAAATTGGTTGTCAAAGCGCAAAAGAGTGAGTTTGCCGTGATTTCAATTGGTCCCAGACAAGGAGAAGAATTGTGCCACTGGCAAGTGCGTGTTGCAAACGTATGCAAGAAAATTGAACAACATGAAACAGCACATTGCCTGTTGCAGGAGCGTATGTATGGTCATGCGGACCACATGAATGGCAAAACTTGATGCTGTGTTTCAAAATAAATTGTGATACAAAATGACATCTCTCTTTGTAGTCATGTCAACTGCTGACAATTTTGATTTCTTTGCCTCGCTGGCTTTGAGTAATCTGGTGACAACAGACGAGCTTCTTCTGCTTATGGCAGCGCATACTGCAGATGCCTTGCAGCAAGACAAGCATCATGAAGCGTATGAGAAATTCGACATCAACAATTTCAATGAGTGTCAGTGCAAATCGCTGTTCAGATTTGGAAAAGATGAGCTGATCGAATTGTCAGACCTTATCGCACTGCCCCAGGAGTATGTTGGTCACAATGGCCTTGTGTGGTCGCCACTTGAGTGAACCTGCATGCTTTTGTGCAGACTTTGTTATCCAGGCAGACTGATTGACTTGGCACCGTATTTTGGTTGCTCTGCTCCCGACTGTTCCATCATAGTCAACAACATGTTGGCTGATGTGTATCATCGATTCTCACACCTGTTGTCGAGCGTTGACCAACTGTGGATGGACCATGAAACATATTGTGCTGCAGTAGAAGCCAAGGGTGCACCTGTGAACAATGTGTTTGGATTCGTGGATGGAACTTTGAGACAAATCTGCAGACCGGGCCACAGACAAAAAGAAATGTTCAGTGGCCACAAGAGGCACCATGGTCTCAAATTCCAACACGTGATGTTACCCAATGGTATTGTATGCCACTCATTCAGTCCATACCCGGGTTGTCGCCATGATGCGTCTATGTACAGGGTGAGTGGGGTTGATGCACAACTGTCAAAGTTGGTGGGCATGGATGGCAGGCAGCTTCCGATTTTTGGCGATGCAGTGTACCCAGTGCATCTGTGGTTGTTCGCTCCATTTCTGGAACATGTAGCATCATTTGATGCTCAAAAGGCTCTTTTCAACACAAGCATGAGCCCAATCAGATCCGCAGTGGAGTGGGGGTTCGCGAAATTGACCACTTATTTTGCGTTCAACAATTTCTATGCTAACTTGAAGCTACATCTGCAACCTTTGGGACACTATTTTCAAGTGGCAACGCTCTTGGCCAACTGCCACACTTGTTACTATGGATCGCAAGTTGCTTCCTTCTTCGGATTGTCCCCTCCTGCCATTGACTTGTATCTTCACTGAAGACGTTGACATTTGTTATTGAATTGTTATCACTACTCCTGCAGTGCAGGAAACAGACGGAGTCTGCTGTTAGGTTTCAAAGCTTTATTTTGAACTTGTTACTATGTGTTGGAACACAACACGTACTGAACACAACTGGAAATAAATTGCAACAAATTAATCTGACTCAGAATAAGTGGCGCTTGAACAGTTAGCCATCACTGAAGAATTGATGCTTTCATCGCTGCAACTTGCGAGCACATAAACTGGTGACTGAGAAGGAGGTAAGGTCACTTGAGAATCAGTCAATGATGTTGTATCATCAGAAACGGAGGATTCCGTATCCCACGCATGCAGTAGCGCATACACAGATTTGCGTGGCTGACACTCTGCTGTGTGCATCTCACTCATGGGCGTACCATTCTGAAAAGACATTTCATATCTACATTTCCTGAAGAGCTAAAACACGTTCATTTGCAGCCAAATGAGGCTGTGGGTCAGTCGCATCAGCAGCAAAGTAATGAATACTTTGCACGACAGCACTTGCTTCCTCGTCTGAAGAGACATACTGATGTGCCCCGTGCTGGTGTGCAGGCAGCTGTTGATGCTGCTGTTGTTGTTCTTGTTGATGCTGCTCTTTTGCCCACTTCTCACATTCAAACTGAAGTCGGTCTTCCTCCAGCTTTAACTTGCGTTCTTCCAGAGCCAGCTCACGCATTCTTGCCTCCCTGAGCGTCTCAGTGAGAAACTCAAAGTTGCCTGCAGTTGACCGCCGATTTCCTGATACGAAAACTTCATGACAGTGCAGTGACACCAATGCAACAATCTGGGTTGCTCCCACCCCCAGCTCTACATACTTTTTCTGGGAGGTTCTTTGTCCACTGAATTATGTTCAGGGACAGCACGTTCATCAGTGGATGCAGAGTCCTCATGATCATTGTCTCCATCACTTTCTTCTCCAACTAAGATGTCCTTCTCCATCCTTGGGACAACTGCGCAAAAAAAGCCAATTAACTGAGCCCCCCCCCCCATTCAGAACAACAACACACGCAGCAATTGTTCTACATGCACACCTGGTCTTGAGGCTCTCATCACTTGCAAATGAAGATCGGAAGCTTTCTTCTTCGCCTCTGACTCCGCTTTTTTTGCAAGTTTCAAAACACGCGCACATTCCTCCGCATCTACCTTCAGCTGGCAAACGTCCTGTAGCAGTTTCTTCTTTTCTGCAAACTGCTCATCTGTTCCGGACCTGCAGCAAATGCATTCATTGTACATGAAACGAAGGTAACTTTGGGTGACTCATTTCAGTGCTGCACAATCCAAACACAGAGGAAACTTGCTTCTTCAGTTGCAAGGTGTTTTCTTTGACATGATGAGACAACAAAGTTGTGACATGTTCCTTCATGGTACGCTCCATAATCTCTGGTGTTGAGGGACACATTTGCTGGATAGCTGCATTCACATTTTCCACAACAGAAGGCCATCTCTCCGGATACCGGTAAGGGTTTTGTGCTGTCACTTCACGCAAAAGCGCCAAGTCCATGTCGGGGTAGAAATAAACCACCTATCAAATACACCCAAACACACATGTAGATCACTACTCCTGCAGTCAAACCACTTCATCAACTCTTGAACACATTTCTTCAGCGACATTCAATAACATAAGTAAAACATGACTGCAGGAGTAGTGATTTTCTAGTGTCATCACAAATGTTGCCAAACATGGCTGCCATGACGTTTCACGCGGTTTCCACCCACCACTTTTGAACACCCGAAATGAGTAGCTTCTGAATCATGAAAAGCTCCCAAAAACCACATGATGCAGCCTAAAAGGTCATTCTACAATAATAACTCAAAAAGTCCAACCATTTCCCTTTTGTTTCTCCACAAATCAACAACATAGACGAGGTACGTGTCACAGCCTGAATCGGTCTGGCGGCGCCTGTCCAACCCGTGCGTGATGTCAGAGTTTCCTGTGTAAACAGCCCTGGACGTCGCACCAGGCGTACTACTGCACATCGCACGTGTCACATTGAAAACTCTCTAATATGCCACCACAGCCTGAACCACCCTAGGGTCTCTCTGAGAGAGCCCCTGCCTCTGCCTCCTTGCACAGATGGCAAATAATGTTTTGTCTCAGAAAAGATAAGAGTTCTGTTTCCTCAAATGTGATCGCATGCTCTTCAGCAGCAGCCATTTTCCAAAAGGAAAACCTCCAGGGGTCACGTGATCACCCCATGGGGGGAGGGATGCTGGGAAAACTCAGTAAAATAGTGATATTGTGCTATTATGTATCTATTTTCTATCTAATTAATTATTATAAAACTATTCAGAATATTAAAAATTGTCGGGTGCTGCCAACACCCCCTACCGGGGGAGGAGTGTGGTGTGACACACCAGCTGTGAATTTAGAACCACCACTCACCAGATGGCATGATTGGAAAGAGGTCAATAAATACGGAGGTTCCCACCCTCGGGGACAGTCTCTCCTGAGATACGAGGTTCGTATACAAAGTCGGGTCTGTCATGTTTGGAACAAAACAAAAGAAATCGATGACTCAGTGCTGGTCACCTTTGATGTCGACACCAATTCGGCGAACATGACGGACCCAACTTTGTATACTTTACCTCGTACCAACCAGTGTGTTTGTGATATCACTACACGTAGTTAAACTCGAGATCAACACCCATTGACAAATCGTGAATCACAATTTTTGTGGCAATCATTTCAAGTGGTCGCTTGCCCATGGCAAACTATTTCTTGGGGCCGTGGGTGTGAACGCACTTTTGTGTGTGAATTTCCTCGGGATGAATACTTTGTGCTCGGCCAGTGGCGATCATCGGAGATTCCGTTCCACTCAGCTCGGTGTGGACAGCTTTTTCTTTAATTTTCAGACATTAACAGAGTCACTACACCTCATGCCGAAGCTTTCCTGGACTTTAGCACTGAAATGGGCAAGACTCGCAAACTTACGGTCAGTATACATTCGCCCTCAGATTCAAAAAGGTTTGAACACTGAGATCCAGAAGGTCAACTTTCTTGGTGTCACACTCTTCCCACTGCAACACCTGAAAATCTCAACCAGACTCTCTGTTCAACTTTGGTTTTTGTTCGCAGCCCATGAAAGGTGGCAAACAGAGGACCATATCGACTTTTTTCCAAGTAAGTCCAGGAAATTTATCGTGCTTTTGTCAGCTTTTTTCGTTTGCAAGATGAAGTTGTCACTGTGTCTTGCAGAGAACAGAACCTGTGGCATCAAATTCACATCCGCATCGTTTGCCATCAGTGGAGACGAACGGTTCACCACAGAAGTCGGGTCGGTTTTCACTTCCTGTAAAATTTTTAATGCAGTTACTGCACGACAGTGTGCACATCGGATCACGTTGAAACGGTCACGCGAAGCAGCAGTATGCGAAGGTGCACGACATACGAGGGGGAATTCTACGTATTCTGCCTTTCACGACCTGATTTTGGCACCGGTGAATTTCAATGGCATCATGATCAGGTCGCGAAAGGCAGAATTGGATTCCCCCTCGTATTTCTTGGTCAATTACACAGGCGACCACTCCGATTACCACCTAAAACAACAACAAAAACTGAGAATTTGTTCACGGTCGTCAACCCTTGTCACAAAATTCTTGTGCGCTTACCCCTGGCAGCTACTCAGTGGAAATCATGGGAAACTACGACTGAAAAAGCTTCAGCAGGTTACCCTTCATCACCACCAGAAATTTCGTGGTGGAAGCGACCACGCCTGATCACTGCTGAACTTTTTCTCGGTTGTGATCCCCTGGCTTCTTGATCGTGATCAGGGGTGAGACAACGAAAACCTGAGTGTCTGTCTCTCGGTGGTCATTGCACTCGGGACACGTCTGTGTTCAAAGATCTGTTTTCTGGTTGAATTTGCAGCAGCTGTCGGGCAAAGTGTCAGAAGTGGAAATGAAGAATCCACAATTACACTGGTAAAACTTTCGGAAGGCTATTCCGACTACAGTCTTTTGTTTTGCGTTGGCAGCATTCCAAACAGACCAGAAGTTTTGACTGTTTCAGTTCTTGAAAATTTTCAGACGGAAACAATTAATATTACCGTGTCAAACTCTTCTCCCATCTCAACTTTCAAGGGCAAGGACACTTCAAAATCCACCAGCGGGCTCACCTCCAAACCCGAAACACGAGTTTTGCCACCGGATGTCCAAGCAAAGGAGGTACCCTCCCACACCTACCCTGTTGCTAATTTGAATTTGTGTGAAAGTTCAGCATGTTCATTGTGAGAAAAGGCAGGACAAAATTGTGTGGTGTCTCTGCAGGTTTTCACGAGAGGGACTCCTCGGAAAAATGAGGAAGACGAAACGGACGTCATTATCATTCCTGACACACCAAAATCGACTGCGACCTCTGAGAGCAGCAGGAAACGCATCATGAAGTCCAGCAGAAGTTTTTTGTGCTCTTCTTCGTTTCTTGCCAAAGGACACCTGGGTACGAGACCACGTTGATGTTCGCAGCCATTTTGCGATTTCAGCCCTTTTAAAATGTGCATTTGTGCCTTCAAAGACAGCTTTGAATATCGATTGCACTGTTCTGTACTGTTCTGTGTAACTTTGATGTTGCTGTGCCGCAGGTCCATTGGCAAAAAAATCAAAAGTGACGAAGGCGAAAAAAACGCAGCAGAAAGGTCGTTCTCTGGAGGAAGCCTTGAAAGATCACTGGAGGACTGGAGGAGCGAACAGTTGGAATTCCTGTGACACTGGCTTCAACGTTGTGATGGCTGAGATGGGAGTGCATGTGAACAATGTTCGAACAAAATCGTCGGATTGTACCAATCAAGAGCCGCCGAAGACAGAATCGGTTTCCAACAATCCTGGTGACCACGCGGCCGGTGGTGCGACAAAACGATCACCCTCCAGAGACGAGAACGTTTCCCCGATATCCAAGAAACCTGACAGAAGACCTTCGGGGTCAAGAGAATTCTCGGCCAAAGTCCGACGAAACTTGACCAAAGAAAGTGATTTGAAGTCTTGTGCACTGAAAGAACTGAGCAGAGGAAAGAAAAGCAAAGGACCACCTGGAAACACTGTCCCAGAAAAGCCAAATGTCAGCAATGAAGACGACGATGTTTTGGGTGATATTTTGAGTCAGTTGACAAAGGACGTCAACATCACTGGCAAGCGCTCTGGAGACGTGGCTCCAGCTGAGTCAGCTGTTCAGTCCTTGCTTGCGCGAAAACGTGTAAATCAGCTGGACAACACAAAGGAGAAAATACCAGCAGTCGAGCGGGTGGGAGAAGTTGTCAATGAGGTGGACTCGAGGATGGTGTTGAATGACCTCCTTGATGAACTGAAACACGCGAAGTCCTCGTGTGTTCGGAATGAGAAACAGAGGAGAAAAAAGAGAAGTTTGTCTCCTCCAAAGGAAGTAGATGCTGCCGACCACCTTGGAAGTCTGGAAACTTCGTTCAAGTCGTTGTCTCCTTTCAAGTGAGTAAATGTACAGTCAAAATCAAACAGGTGTGCGTCAGAACAATGTTGAGTCAAAAATGTATTTTGACGCCGAGATTTCCGCAGGATACAGAGCGAGGGGGGCGCCGAAGAACTTGCAGAAGCTGAAGTTGTCGCGAGTGGCTTCAACAGGTTCAGCGTCGTGTCAGTGGAGAGGGGCAGGTGAGTCGGACAACATTTGATCGGTAATTGGAACAATCGGCGGTCAATTTGAAGAAATCTTGACAAACGGCTTGAGTGAGAAATAAAATGGTCACTTCTCGCACCAAGCTGAATTGTTCGTGCAGATTCCCAGCAGCTGGACTTCAACAACAGTTGACCTCATTACTTTCACGCTTCTATTGTTACGTGTCAAACCACATGTTTTCACCCGTAATTGAACCTTCCCGCCAACCCTGCTTGAAACTGTGGTACAGCTTCACCTGCGCGTGCGTTAGGGTAGGGTATATGAAGCTGGCCTGTAAGCAGCTTGGGGTTGTTGTATTATTGGTCATGCTGAGTGCATACATATAAAGCTATAAATGTACTCTAGCATGTGTTTGCAATTCTACATGTGAGTTTGTTGGACTGAACTTGTGTGGGGGCTTGATTGTGCCATGCAGAGGTTTTTGGGAGAAATGTGTGGTGACTGCCCCGTACCTGTGGGTGTGCCGAGGGTATAGGGTGGAACACCCCACACAACACTATTGTTCCAAGCGTGCTGTGAATTCTCAGTCTCTTGTCTTATGAAAGTTATGAGGTCAACTGTAATTGAAGTCAGTTCACACAATTGAAGTGAAAGTTTGACTGGCAGACCGCACCACTGCCTCTCGTGATGCGATCTGCCAGTCTCACTTCAGTTCGCGTGTGTGAACCTATACATCTCGTTTTTTATTTATTTCAGAGATCAACTTCAACTTGAACTTCAACCCTTCCTCTCAGCTGAAACAACTCGTTCAGCCGTGTTGCGGGGATTCTGGTAAATTTCTGCTCCAGGGCTCTTTGTCGTTGGTGTTGTTGTTGTTCCCACCCCACCCCTACAGAAGATGCTGAATGACCCCCTCGCCCCGCTCACACAACGTCCACCTCCAAGTTGGTCACCTCAGAGCATATGTGTGAGACCAGGGGATGGGGCAGTCATGCAGCAAGTTGTTGTGTGACTCACACAGCAACTTGCTGCATGACTCCCCCTCCCCTGGTTTCACACAACATGCACTACAGAGTTGGACTTACAATTTTTTTTGCACTTCTGAAAATTTGAGATGCTAGGTGCCCCCACCCCGTCTCACACAGCATCTACTCTGAGGTGACCTCACAGTGCGACTCAATGCCCGTGGCATTTTTGTTGTTGCTTGAGGTGTGTGCTGCATATTGATTCACTCCGACAGGGCGGACACGATCGTGAACGAAGGAGCTATTGTTCATGTGATTGGTGCTGCGGTATCGAGCAGCGGTGAGATGGTGATTGACAACAGCAGCGGGCTGCTCGTCGTGAACCCAGACCTTCTCATCTCCGGCACAACCGTCGTGTCCACCGTCCAATGCATGAGGAGGTACTGTGCGAATCGCTCAAACTCCCTGGTCTTTGTTGCGCTTGATGTTGGATTTCAGTTGTTCTTTATCTTTCGCAGGTCTGTTCTGAATGAGAAATTCAAGGGATACGATGGAAAGAACATTTACATGTTGTACGGCAGCATCATACACACGTTTTTTCAACAGGTTGTTCTCTTTTGCTGAGTTTTTATTCGAGATTGTCCGACTTGTTACCAGAAAGAAGTTTGTCAGAAGTCTTTTGTGCAGGTTCTTGAAGAGAAAGCGCAGACCACGTCGGCCATGGAGAACATTGCTCAGAAAATCGTCCAAAACTCTAGATACCTTCATGACATGTGAGTTTTCTACCGATTCAAGTGATGTTTGCTGGTTTTCATTTTGGAGACAAGGCTTGTACTTGAAACTTTACACAGGTATGGCGAAGGCGTGAGTGAAAAGAAAGTACTGGAGGAGATTCGCTCTTACATGCCGCAAGTTCTCTGTTGGGGAGAAAAGTACCTGTTTCACATCAAAAACTGTCAGAGAACAACGTGAGCTTTGCTGCCCTACTCTGTGTGTGTGTGTGTTTGTGTATGTGTGTGTTTGAGTTTGAGTTTGTCTGTGTGTGAGACAAGGGGGGCGGGCGGGAGTTGTGTCATTGACGTGCAACCACATGGTATGAAACTTTTGACAGTTTGTCGGATGATGGCTTGGAGATCACTAGTGTCTCAGACATAGAAGAGAACATCTGGTCACCCAGGTGAGGCAGAACGTGTTTGCTCAGTTCTGACTTTGCTGTTTTCTTGGTTTGGTCTTGGGCGCGCGAACTGTTGTCGTGGGGAGTGGGACGTTTTTTGTTAAAGGACGTCCGTCCCTTTCACCTTTCCCCTAGGACTCCTGCCTTGTGAAGCAAGTCTTGTCCTGTTGAATAACCTGTTTGCTTGTCCTTGTGCAGATATGGAACAAAGGGGAAAATAGACTTGACAGTGGATGTGAGGGTATGTTGATTCGGAGCCTACACGTTGCTGAACAGACAGACATTTGGGCTCAGGGATGACCGTTGTTGTCGTATTGCTGAGTTGTGGTGCAAATTTCGTCTGAAGACTACCTGACGTGCAATAGTTGTCTGTGGGTTGTAGATTCACACCAAAGGCAAAGGAAGCTGCAAGAAGTCTGTGCCATTGGAGCTGAAAACTGGTCGCCCCTCGTATTCTTCTGAACACGTCGGTCAGGTGAGCGTAAATGGGAGTGCCTGGGAGAAAAGGACCACACCCTTGCCAGAAACAAAATGTGACGCGTTCCACTCGTCGACAGGTGACGCTGTATTCTATGATGAGTGGAGACAGGCGACAGGACCCAAATGCTGGTCTACTTCTCTATCTGAAAGACGCCAGCATGAAACTTGTACCAGCCAGTCACGCCAGTCAGCGAGGTGATGCCAAATCCGAGTTCAGATCGTGGTTGTGCAATTCAGACCGACAACTTGGTCATGTCTTGTTCAGATTGTATTCTGGTTCTGTTCCAGGCTTGATTCAACTACGAAATGAACTGGCTCACCACCTAAATGAGTCCGTTCGTTGCCACGGAGAGCCCAAGAAAGAAAAAGGCGAAAATGTCACTGGTGCGTTTGGTGGACTCCCAGAACCAATAAACAATCGGAGACAGTGTTCGAAGTGCCCACACATCCTGAACTGTTCACTCTATCAGAGGTAAAAGCTTTGCTTTCCTGCGTGACCGGCAACGCGCCTTTGTGGACAATGAATCAGAGGAACCTGCTGGTTGGTTGTTCATGCTCTTTCACACAAAACTCACAGATCGGTAGAAGCCAGAGTAAAGCCGGCAAACAGTACAATGGAGACCCTTGTGCTCGAAACCACAAGCCATCTGCAATATCCACACCTGGATTATTTCAAGCACTGGGTGCGTTTGTTGCATCTGGAGATGATGTCAGAAAAGCATCGCTCTCATGAAACTGCACACATCTGGTTGAAAACGGCTTCTGAGAGGTAAATTGTTGTGTCTTGTACTCATTTCTTGCGATTTCCTTTGCATACATTATGACAATGATTTGTATCAAAGCGATCTTCTGTTTGTTTCAGAGAAAAGACCGGTATGTGTCTCGGTGAGATGGTCCTGACAGGAGAGCCATCTCAACTGGACAACGGTTCGGTGGTCAACCATTTTGTGCGGAGAAGACGCGTGAGCAGGTGATCTTTGTGCGAATCTCGTGCGTCGTTGTGAAAAGAAGAAACGAAAATTTCCACTGGGCGTCTGACCTGGACCTGACTTTGTGGCCAAGAATATTGGGTTTCGTGTGAAGCAGCTGTTGTTTGGTCAGGTTCAGTGCGTTGAACGAAGTTGGGCTCAGCAGAGGCGACACGGTGGTCGTCAGCGCGCAGAACAAGACGTACATCGCCCTCTCGCAGGGCAGCATCCAGCACATCAGCGACGCAACGGTCGCGCTTGTCCTGGACAGGTGAGACTAGCCGGCCTGTGTTTCAGTCCGCGAATCAAATTTTCACAGTCCATGAATTCGGACTTTTATTTTCACACGAACTACGATTTGGCAAGTCTCTGTGCGTGTGCAGTCAACTGCTCAGATGTCATCAATGACATGTAGCTTGTGGACTGGTTTCGGTGTTCTCTGCAAGCTGTGTGAGCGTGTCGACAAAACTTGGCTCACATTTCAGAGATCTGTACAAAGGCAAAGAGTACAAAGACCTCGTCTTCAGAATTGATAAACACGAAAGCCAGGGAACCTACGGCATTAACTTCACCAACTTGACGAGGCTTATGGAGGACAATTCTACCAGGTTGGGCCTGATTTCTCCCCAAAAAATTTGAGCAACAGCAATATTCCGCAATATTTAGCTGCTATGATCAAGTGATCAAGTACAAAACAAACGAACTGGCCTTCATGAGATGCTTATTTTTTCTTCACGCACAGTGCAAACCTCAGGAGTATTGTGATTGACAAGAAAACGCCCGAGTTTGACGAGACTTTGTCAAAAGGGAAGGTTGAACGAGGTAAGGTGATCATTGGTTGGTGTTCTCTCATTCATTGTCCGATTTGTGTGCATCTCCGTGCTCGTCTCATGTCCGTTTCAGTGAGGCAGATTTTCAAGGCGCTGAACAAGGCGCAGAAGGCGGCCGTGCTGCGTGCGCTCCTGAGCAGAGACTACGTCCTCATCAAGGGCTACCCCGGCACAGGTCTGTGCCCAGGGCTTTGTTTCCCAACAACATCAAGTGCTGCGTCAAGGGATTACGTGTATGCTGCTGAAGTTTCACGTGTGCATTCGTGAAGCTTTTTGTTCACCTCAGGGAAAACGTCAACTATCGTAGCATTGGTGCGGATTTTGGTCGCCCTGGGGAAGTCTGTGCTTTTGTGCAGCTACACACACTCCGCAGTGGACAACATTCTTCTGAAGCTCAGTCAGGTGCGTCTTGTTCATCGGGCGGCCACTTTGAGAACAGGAAAAAGTGCCCATGCAAACAACTTGGAAATGCTAAGGTGGTACGAGTAGTGTGTGCGTGTGTGTGTGCGCGTGCGTGTGCGTGCTTGCTGGTGGTAATTTCGCGCTCGTGTGCCTGTCCACTGTTCACTTGACTGCGGCCAGCAGAAACTGGTGACGACTGTCAACTTTGTTTGGGGAATGTAGGTGTCGTTGTTGGTCAGAAATGCTGACCATTTGATCGCATTCCGGACACTAAGTTTGGCCTGAACATCCACGAGAATGTTTCAGTATTTGAGGTGGTCAGCGAATGGTGGTCGGCTTACTTGCAGCGCACAGCTTTGCAGGATCTCGAGTGACATTCGAACTTTGTGGTGTCTCACAGCCGCAGTTCGAGATTCTATCTGATGCTGTGCAAGTTATTCTCAGTGAAATAGATTTTGTTTTGTTTTTGCACACGACAGAAGGGCGCAGACTTCGTGCGTCTTGGCCGCCTCGACAGGATCCATCCGGACATTCGTCGCTACTCTGCAGAGACGCTCACTAGTGACTTCACCACCGTCGCTCAGTTGGAACAATTCTATGAAGGCAAGGTAGGCCCACGTCATCGTGAAACGAGGGTGATGACTGTGAATGTGTGGCACAGATCTGCGTGACATTTCGTTTTGCATGAGAACAGTAGGTTGGAGAAAAGCAAAAAGAAATTGAACGGCACTCCATGCAGTCACAGCACACGGATTAAAGTTTGCTGGATGTCGGATAACTTCACACACTTCGGGAAGAAAGAACCTGTAGCAAACACTTGAAATCAAATTCTTCTGTTGTGCTTTTTCGCAGTCCATCGTGGCAACAACGTGCCTGGGCGTGACCGGTGCGGTGTTCTCGAGGCGCACGTTCGATGTGTGCGTGGTCGACGAAGCGTCGCAGGTGCTGCAGCCTGCGTGCCTGGGGCCGCTCTTCTGTAGCCGGCGTTTCGTGCTGGTCGGCGACCCGAAACAATTGCCACCCGTCATCCAGAGTCGGGCTGCCAGGTGGGCACGCGGGCGTTTGTGTCAGTCAAGGATGCAAAACAACCAACCAAAAACGCAACAAGAGAAGTTTTCGTGTGTGAACACAAATTGACCTCGGAATCCACATTGTTCCGGGTATTGCGGGTCTCTTCGAGTGCAGAAGACGTCGGGCCGTATGGTCAAGGTTGCTGTTGTCTTGCAGAAAAGACGGAATGTCTGAGAGTTTGTTCGCTCGATTGGATGACACTGGAGCTACTTTTGAATTGACAGTCCAGTACAGAATGAACAGGTGAGTGTCCTGTTGAAACAAACAGGTTCCGCCGTGTTTTGTGATGGGCTTGGCCGGATGGTCATTTGGCGAGATTCATGTTTCGATTTTGAGAGAAAACTGCAGCTTCCTTGCGGCAAATGACGGATTTTGGCGCAGCACACCTTGTGAAATGCATTTTGTCCCTGCAGGGCGATCATGAGGCTGTGCAACGAACTGGTTTACGGCGAAGTTCTACAGTGCGGTTCCGATGCCATCGCTTCCTCGAGGCTCGTCTTGGCGAACATAGCTCCTCTTGAGGTACGCAGACAAAACATCCGTGTCATTTTTTGCGTTCGGACGACCGAAGTATTGGCCATCCGGTTCTCTGAACAGGACCCTCCGAGAAGCATGTCAACACCAGAAAGTATTCTTGTTTGGTTGCAGGAGAGAGCAAACTGGATCCAAGAAGCACTGAGCTGCAAAAAGGGTGATGAAGTGGTCTTTCTGGACACGGAACAGGTGTGATGTCTGGTCTCTTTGCGCAGTGCCTGAATTCACAAAAACTTTGCTTGCTCACAGAGTTGAACACGTCTCTGCAGGTCATTGGTCCAAACTCCCAACACGAGAGCAGCTGTTTGCAGTGCGAAGTCGAGGGGAATCTTGTGCTTCAGTTGGTGCGCACTTCAACTGAGGTGAGGATTCGACAGAGCAGCCGTTTGATGACTCGTTTCACCAGTGCGTTGAGCTCAAACGTCTTGGCGACGCGACCTGGAACGGCGTTCACTGTTTTGCAGTGTGGCGTTGGTCGTGACGACATCGGCGTCATCACTCCCTACCGACAACAGGTCAAATACATCAAACGACTGTTTCTGGAAAACCACTTCACCGAGGTCAGTCTTGATCAATCTGGACCAAAATTTCGCTGCGCAGATTCGGGATGGGGTGAAGGCGAGCCAAAACTAGATTGATCAACGCAAAATGTACAGAGAGAGTGCCCGCAGCTTTTTCTTTGAATCAAAAGACCAGTCATATTGAAATTTGTATGCGACTCGGACAGGTGGAGGTCAACACTGTGGACCAGTATCAGGGTCGAGACAAACTCGTCGTTATCGTCAGCTTCGTCAAGTCGTCTGCAGTAGCCGGAGGACACGTGAGTTTCACCCATCTTTTCCAAAGAAACGTGACTGACAGTTTGACAAGGACAAGATTTTGTTGAATCAATAAGGCAGTGTTTACTGTTTCCAGTCCAGCGAAATCTTGAATGATGTGAGGAGGCTGAATGTGGCCGTCAGTCGAGCTCGCGTGAAACTCATACTGATCGGACACGGAAGCACGCTGGTGACGTACGAACACTTGAGCAAGGTGCTGCCGATGGCGAAACGCGTCAAAGTCTCTTGAAAGTAATTTATTCCGTGATTCGCGAGCAGTGGAATTTATCAAGGTTCAAATCTGTGATTTGTTTCTGAAATTTGCCTCTTGTGGCGACATGAACGCAAATTGTGTGTTTGGTTTACAACTTATTTGGGGGTTTTAGATTTTAATAATTTACGACACAATAGAGTCTACATTTTTTAATCGTTTGAGTAGCAGGAATGAAATAAACAGGCTTCTGCACAAATTTTCCATTCCTTTTCAAGTTTTGTTCACCTGCTGCGGAGAACCGGAGAAATACTGCCAGTGCACGGCACTCCCATTTCATCACATTTCCAAGTGAAAGATTTGACGCCCCTTCAACACACACGCGCCGTCAGCGTGTGTATTGCAGCCAAAAAGGGCGTCCGGAATTTTGTGCTGAACCTCTGGTGCCAACAAGAAATCCAAGCTTGGAAGACAGGCACGGTACAAGTGAAGAAACTACAATGTGAAAGGAACATTGCCTCCCCCCAACCCCACTTTCTCAGAATTTGACAAATTTTCTTGAGGTGCCAGGGTTTTCCGCTGCTGAACAGCTAACTTCCTGGTAGAACATCAGCAGCGCGACACTTTTTCGAACCCTTTTGCTGCTGCAGCGCCAAACCTTATCAACTCCCCAAGTTGGGGCTGAGAGGGGCCAGAAGCTCAGAAATCTGGAAAACTTGAAAGAAGTGAACAAGATCACCTGGCGGTGAAGACACATGCCGTGTCACAGTTGAGGTGTGTGCTCCATGGATGTAAAGATACAGGTGATGGTGCCCTCAAGACAGAAAATTTTACAAGCCCAAAACCAGGGGGGTACATCAACACAGAGAATTATATTAGTACAAAGCTGTGGGGGGGGGGGGGGGCCGAGACACACAAATTAGGAAGAACACAGCCC
>JAAUXT010112539.1_pt1 | contig 19421 bp, 27 predicted proteins | sample 7278171 | NCBI WGS metagenome assembly JAAUXT01 (sample SAMN14350112, study PRJNA611818) | marine sediment metagenome | isolation source: surface marine sediment (1.8m) | place: French Polynesia: Moorea | collected 2018-08 | reverse complement strand
GCAAGCCAAATCTGAGTGACCCAAATCAGAGCAAGCCAAATCAGAGCAAGCCAAATCAGAGCAACTGAAATTTCCTCAAATCACCGCGAGCTCCATGGAGCTATTTTTGATGGTGCACTCTGTGATGATGTTTTTCAAAATTGATGATGCACCCTGTGATCATTACACTTACTGAGGCTGCACTCTACGACAAACACCTATGTGATGATGCACTGTTCTCTGAAATGATGTACCCTGGTGATGCACTCTGTGATAATGTTCTCTTTTGTTCTCTGTGGTGACAGTCTTTGTGATAATGCACCATGTTATGACATCCTCTGTGATGTGACGTTATCTGTAACGATTCCCAAAGCTTGATCCATCCCGGGCCCTGCAGACATTCTCGGTGCAGATGGAAATACATTCTTTGTGATGATGCACTTTGCAATGATGCACTCTGTGATGTTTCTGTGATATTTCCCAAAAGATTCGCCCCAGGCCCTGCGGTAGTCATCCGGCAGATGTTTCCTCTGATACATTTGCACAGCACCCGGTTAGACAAGCCACTCGGCCAAAGTAGGGCATGCGGGTTTTGCCGAGTTTTGAACATCTATCTGGTTAAGAGATTCTTGTATGAAGGCACCAAAAACCAAAGTGTGTTGACATGCTTTGTGCCCTTAGGAAGACACCTTCGATGATGATGATGATGTGGCTCTTTACAAGGAATTTGATGTTGATCAGTTTGGTTTTAACAAGCGCAAAAGGCAACATGGAAGAGAATATGACAGCAACCACAACCAAGGAAGTTCTGGAGAAATTATTCAGGGATTATGATAAATATGCTTCACCTCCCGCCAAACATCTGGGTCCACATCAAGTGGAGATTTCTATTAACATTCAATCTATATTTGATATCTCAGAGAAGAGTTCATCTTTTACCATAAGGTACTACATACAGCTGGGTTGGTATGACTCAAGACTGGAGTTCTCACCATTTGTGGAAAATAACCAAACAATTGATGTAATCTGGCTGCCAACAAATTTCATCACAGAGAAAGGTACAAAAAGGAATGGAAATTTCTCAGATATTGCAAATTTTATCAGATCATGTCTGTGAGTGTGTTTCTGATATGCAATTTTCATTTTTCAGTGTTCCTTTGGGATATTTCAGTGGAAAATGAAAAGCACACAAGCAGTTTTACAGAGAACAAGATATCAATCTACAACAGTGTGTTGGTTCTATATTCCAATGGCTTTTTGGGCCTCACCAGGGAACTACTAAGTGACATTGAATGCCCAATGAATCTGGGAGAGTTTCCTCATGACATTCAACATTGTAAAATATCAATTATGTCTTTCACATACAATCTGATGGAAGTAAATTTTACAGCAAATGTGTCATGTGGCAGATTTGTATCTTGTGATGAGGTGTCTGTTGTTGAATCATCTGCATTCAAGATGATTGGTGTGGAAAGCTCAGTGAGACCTGTAGACTTTGTCCGGGTACCTGCTCCCAACATGGTTGTGAACATTATTTTTCAAAGACAGCTGACATACTACTTGTACCAGGTATTGGACAACAGAAAAGATGTGCTGATCTGCTGATCTGTTTCTTGAGATTGTGTTGTAGGCTTTGTGTTTCACTGTCAAAACTTTTTGTTCATTCAGGTTTTCATGCCCGCCATTTTGTGCGTGATGAGTTCTTGGTTGGTATTCTGGATAGACATTGATGCAGGGAACCAGGTATAAACATTATGATAGTGGTTGTTTCCTTGTTATGCTCTGGGTATTCATGGTATGAAGAGCAGATGGCTTTGCAGGTTGCACTTGGAGTGTTGCTGATGCTGACAATAGTGACTATTAGTGGTTCAGTTCAAGCATCTCTTCCACCTGTTCCTTATGTGAAGGTAGCATCGAGAAACACTGTGAAATTCATGGAAAGGATGATGTACAGCTACACAATTAGACAAGCAGGGAAGTTTTGATCTGCTTAACTGTGACTTGTGGTTTTTACTTTCAGGCCCTGGACATCTGGATGTTTGGTGGACTGTCTTTTGTAATCGCGTCACTGCTGGAGGGCGCCATAGTCAATTATTTGGGGCAGGAAAATAAACCCATACAAAGGTGCACGGGATGTTCTTGTTGCACGAAGAACAGCAACTCAAAAAAGGACCAGGAACAAGATCAGGAGAAAAAGTCACCTCAATTGCACAAAGTGTCCAGGGTTGTGTTTCCAGCTGCTTCTGCACTATTCAATGTTGGCTACTGGGCGTACTATATCAACAGACCTGACAACAAGAAGTGAAGATTGGGTAATAAAATTTCTGTCACCAACAAATTTAGACGAGACTATAAAACTGCAAGTCGACAAAACAAGACCAAGGTCTTGAGTCATTGAGAATATTGTTTTGTTCAACGGGTGCTTCGCTCAAAAGTCTCGGGTGGGATCCTTTCATGTGCTCCCCGGGGCTGTTCGGGGGAAGAAGTGAAGCATTGGCCCAGTGCCACAGCTCTCAACAAGGACTTTACTGTTTTGCACTTTACCACCTGTCACGTAGTTTGTACAATTCTATGCCTATTCTCTCAAACTGGTGAGAGCACTTGTACTGAACAAAATGGTTATAATGGAGATCAAATGAAATATTTATCAAACATTCCTTTGCCCTTTGTTATTCTTTGGTCCTCAAAAGGTTTCCTCGTACGCTGAGTGGTCTTTCCTTTATGAGATTTATGGAGATCAAGGTTGTGATACACTGAGGTCTGTGTTGCAGTCACTGTGGGAATTTACACTGCATCCATGCGCAACACAAAACAACAGAAAAGCGGATGTCAATGTTAAGGGTGAGGGTGAAGTGCGTGGGGCAATGGGGTTCGAATCTCCCCCCCCCCGCCCCGCCCTGAAGCCTCAATTGAGAGGACTGAAGCCTCCTTAACAACCAATAAATCCGCCACAAGCCCTTGATATGCATTCTTTGTTATCAGACAATGGCAGATGTGGCATACCAAGCACCCTGATGGAAGAGCACTTTGTGTATATTGATCCCTGAGATTTCGTCCCACACATTCTCTCTACAAGCAAACACGTCAGTCAGGATGAGAGTATTTGGGACAAAAACGTTCTTCCTTGTGGTGGTTGTGACACAAGTCAGTTGCAATGGTCCTGACAACATCACAACAGAGGAAGTTCTGGAGAAATTGTTCAAGGATTACAAGAAACATTCTTTGCCTCCAACAGAAAATGGAGTTGTACCAAATGTTTCCATTGTTATCAATATTCAGTCTATTTTTGATGTATCAGAACAAAGTTCATCCTTCACAATGAGATACTATTTCCAGCTGGGCTGGTATGATTTGAGACTAAATTTTACACCATTCATAGAAAACAACAAAACAGTTTCAAAAATTATGCTGCCTGTGGATTTCATTTCAAACAAAGGTAAATCAGCCTTGTTCATTTGTTATTTCTCATTTGCTCAGATCAAGTTTCATTTCTTTTTTGTCCAAAAACATTGTGTTCCCTTTTTCAGTGTTTGTTTGGGATATTTTCTTGGAAAATGAGAAAGACACCACTAGTTTTACTGACAATAAAATGTCCATCTACAATAGTGCATTGTTCCTCTATTCAGATGGATATTTGAGCTTTACTAGGGAACTTTTAAGCACCATACAATGCCCAATGGATCTCAGAGAATATCCTCATGACATACAACACTGTAAACTCTCCTTTATGTCATTTGTCTATAGCCTGAAGGAACTAAATTTTACTCTGAAAGTATTATGTGCAAGATTTCAACCTTGTGAGAAAGTTTCTGTTGTTGAGTCCTCTGCCTTTGAACTGGCATCAGTGAACAGTTCAGTGAGAGCGATGGACTATGGTGTGATGGTGCCCAATGCTGTGATAGAAGTTATTTTACAGAGGCAATTGCAATTCTATCTATACCAGGTAAATTGATGTTTTTGTAAAACTTTTCGCTTCACAGTTTGTTATGCAAGACAACATTTGTCATCTTATTCACGTTCAGGTTTATATTCCAACAATTCTGGTTGTGATGTGTTCCTGGTTGACATTTTGGATAGAAATTGATATGGGCGATAAGGTGACACGCACTATTTCTCCGGCATTCATTTGTCGTCTTCCTGCTGCAGTTTTCTTCACAAAATTCATCAGACCATCAAATTTATCTGGGCTTTCCAGGTTGCGCTTGGAGTGTTGTTGGTGTTGACAATTGTAACTATCAGCGCTGGAGTTCAAGCTTCACTGCCACCTGTCCCATATGTGAAGGTAAGAAGAATACCTGAGCACTAAAAAAACTTGCCTGAAAAGAAATGATCTTTTTGATCTGAAGGTTGATGCAAATATTACTTCCAGGCAATAGACATTTGGATGTTCACTGGACTGTCTTTGGTGATTGCATCACTATTGGAAGGAGCTTTAGTCAATTGTTTGGGAAAAGAAGACACAGACAAAACTACTTCTCTTGTATGTTGCACCAGAAATACAAGAGGAGCTTCAAATGCAGGGCAGTGCCTGCTGAAATCTTCCATTTTGCACAAAGTATCCAGGATTCTGTTTCCAATGGCTTTTGTTGTGTTCAATGTTGGTTATTGGGTGTGTTTCATGAAAGGTAAATAATCTGATGGCAGAAACTTTTTCTGGACACAACTTCTTTGGGGCAACAAATAAGGTGGAAATTAAAGCATTGTCATCAAAATGTTTGGCAAGAAAGAGTCAATGTGTCTTTTTTTCTGAAAACAGCAGGAAAGAAGATACTAAACCGAACGTTCTTCAGTGAAGGACAGTGACTCAAACTCTTGGGTGACGCTCTTGTCTGGTGTGTGTCATTTATCATTGTTTGTGCGAACCCAACAACAGTCATTCACCTTCTGTTGTCTCAGCTGCATCTTTCTCCAATAAATCAAGGAGAGGACTCAACCCAGTCCTTGACTGAATTTTTCAGTGTGTCTTCATGTGTGGTCAAATTAATTTTGCACAAAAGTTGTGCGTGAAGCAAAAACAAAATGCTCTTGTTATGTTCAAATTTAGGGGAATGCTACTTTTGGTGAGGTGAGAATTTCTACCATCTCCATCATGTTGATTGTGTTCATCTGCATCCACAAGGTTCAAGTTTGGTCCCACTGAGACCCACAAATCGTGGCTGAGAAAGACTGTTTGAGTGAACACGTGCAATGATCAGCAGAACTGAGATCGCAGGCAAGTGCTGACAACAATTTTCTGTTTTATCGGATGCAGCCCTGGACAACTTTTGCGTACTGTGGATGTTGGGGCATCGCCTCAGCCCCAAGCTGCAACCTATTCGGGGTGTTGTTCCGAAATCTGCCCTGGTTGCACTGAAACTGCACCACCCTTTTTGCACTTTGCCATCGCTATTCAAGCAAGCAGAAGAAAAAGTCCCGAGCACAACAATCTTGATGCAGATCCGATGAAAAATTCATTGACCAGACAATTGAACTTTGATCGACGAAGTTCCACCTTTGACAGTTCACTGAGGTTACAAAGTGGCCCCTTGTGTGCAAATACGTAATGTTCAAGTGCAAAAATGTCACAAGTGGATTGGAAGTCAAGTTGATAAGTGAAGTCCAGTCATGATGGGGATATTTCGCGGAAGCGCATTTCTGTTCTTTCTGCTGGTTGCAATACAAGTCAAGTGCAGAATTGCTGAGAACATGACAACTGAGGAAGTTCTGCATAATTTGTTCCAGAATTACAACAAAAATGCCTTGCCTCCAATAGAAAAGGGATTTTCAAGACATGTTCACATCAGAATCAATGTTCAGTCTATTTTTGACATATCAGAACAAACTTCCTCCTTCACCATGAGATACTATTTCCAGCTGGGTTGGTATGACCTGAGACTTACTTTCTCACCATTTATAGAAAACAATGAAACAGTTAACAAGATTAGGTTGCCTATGGATATTCTCACCAACAAAGGTATGAAATTGTTTTCAATTGAATGACCAAAGTCTTGTTTTTATTCATTTGTTCTGAAAGATATGTGATAATTCTTACATTTGCTTTCAGTATTTCTTTGGGACATTTTCCTGGACAATGAGAAAGACACAACCAGTTTTACTGACAACAAAATTTCCATATACAACAGTGCCTTGTTCTTGTATTCAGATGGCTATTTGAGTTTCATAAGAGAACTTCTGAGCACCATTCAATGTCCAATGGACCTCAGAGAATATCCTCATGATATCCAACATTGCAAATTATCATTTATGTCCTTCACATACAACATTTTACAATTAAATTTTACTCAAAGTGTGTTGTGTGGCAGATTTGAACCTTGTGACAAGGTTTCAATTGTTGAGTCTTCTGCCTTCAAGATGTTATCAGCAAATAGTTCAGTGAGAGCCATGGACTATGGAGTGATGGTGCCAAATTCAGTTGTAGATGTTGTGCTTCAGAGGCAGTTACCATATTATTTGTACCAGGTAAATCATAATCACTTTGTGTTTTTCATTTTCCATGGAACTGCTACAAGTGCAACCCAGATTGTGATTGTCCTGGCAGGTGCACAGTCATGTGCTCATCTTACTCCTTGTCAGGTTTTCATCCCAACACTTCTGGTTGTGATGTGTTCATGGTTGATCTTCTGGATAGATCTTGGCATGGGAGATCAGGTGATCTTTTGTTGTTCTTTGTGTTCTGGTCTTGTTGCTTCTAACTTTTGGCCAAAGACATCTGTTGAATTTTGGAATTGCAGGTTGCACTTGGAGTGTTGTTGATGTTGACAATAGTAACCATCAGTGCTGCAGTTCAGGCATCTCTACCACCTGTTCCTTATGTGAAGGTAACAATGATACATGAAACCCAAAACATACAAAGAAATAAACGCAAATAGAGAAGCATGCTATTTTATCGACATGTGCTACAATCATTCTTTCAGGCGATAGACATCTGGATGTTCGCTGGACTGTCCTTCGTGATTGCAGCACTGATAGAGGGAGCCTTGGTCAATTATCTTGAAAATGAAAGCAATGGCACTGGTATTTTGTGTTGTATGAAGAATAAGGTAACTCCAATTGAAAATGAACAACAGAGATGTCTGAGGAAACCATCCATTCTGCACAAAGTATCCAGGATTCTGTTTCCAATGGCTTTTGTCTTGTTTAATGTTGGTTATTGGGTGTATTTCATGAAGGGTGAATAATCTGATGACGATGATGGAGAAAACATGTGGCTCTTGTGGGAAGGATTTTCCAGTACTCGTGCACACACCTTTGAAAAATGAATTTGACCCTCTGGGTCCATTTGACAATCTGTACCTGCTGAGTTCCTGGTATTTGTCTTGTTGGTGACAACTTAGCGGGACAAGAGAACTCAGACAAGTATCAAAGCAAGACCGAACAAGAATATCCAGGTTCTGCCGAAAACAAAGTACAAACAAACGTCCTTCGCCATTGGTTCCTCGTTCAACTTTCTGTTCAAATGGAAGAAACAATTATCCATTAAATATAATTGGACCCTCCGAGGTCATGTGGAAGGTATTCAGAACGACATTCCAGGTACAGCCATGTAAGCATCCGCGGACCAGGGTTTTCTTATGTCTGATTGAAAAGCAATGAACTGAAGCGTCATTCGGGGGAGCAGCAATCCCTGCAACGGGATAAAACGTGGTTTCCACCCTGTGTGTACCAATTGCGTGAGAGTCGAGCCGGGCTACAGCGGTTGCGGCCGAAGATTCCCGAGGGCAACCGAAGGGTGCCTCTCTCTGACGACCCGGCAATCACCTGTTTTTGTACCACATCAGCTGAACACCCAGGTCCGTTCCCCAGATCATTCCAAGCATAAAACCCAGACAAACTTGCTCTTGGGGCCACGCTAGACCCCCTCTGAAGACACACACGTGGACTTGTCCTGGACCCACTCATGGACCCACCTGATGATCAACTTGAACCCACTTGTTGAGCCACCTGAAAACCCCACAAAGGAACCAATGAACTACCGCAAAAACGAAAAAGGGGGTATTCTTGTGTTCACCTCAGTCCCTTGGCAGTCCACCACCGTATCCACACATGGACCCATCCAAACCCCATGATCCACTCCTTTTTGAACATTTCCCCTGCACATAATCACGGATTCACTCCTTCATTCCTCCCCACACCCACCCCCTGAATCCACCTCAGCATCCAATCCTAGATTCAATCCCGTTGACACACAACCCGCATTCCCTCAAATCAGTAGTGAGAGGAGCCTGGGTCCCGACTTCCCTCTGCCCCGTGGGACCCTGCATCACCGTATTGAACATGTGTTTATTCGGGGGGAATTTGGCTCCGCGTTCCGTCTGTGCGGTTCGATTTGGAGCCGAATGCGGCGTCGCGGGGCATCGCGGCTGAGCGGAGCTGCCCTCGCCTCCCTCCTGATCCGAAGTGACAGGCGCAGCGTGTAAATCCAACTTGCCTGCGATCAGATGCGTTCGCCCTGCGTCCCCGGTCCGCAGGGTGTGGAGGCGGCAGGGTGATACTGACGCCCTGTGTCCCGGGTCCGCAGGGTGTGGAGGCAGCAGCGCGATACTGACGCATACATGTATGTTGCGGCACAGTTCCAGTTCTACATGACGTGGAGTACAAGGGGGAGGGAACAGGGCGGCTTTGTACTGTCGCCCATGCCACACCGTGTGATGTGGTGGGACATTTTCTGGAGGAGCGAGCTACAGCCTTGGCCCTCAGGGAGTCACGTGGTCTTGGGGTGGTACAACATGGTCGAGGCTGTGGCACAGACTCGCAGGATACGTCGACTGTGGCGTTGTTCTGACCCCCGTGCTGCACGCTGTCGGGTTCCGGACGGCAGGGAGACTGACTCACAGCACAGGGTGGGGACATAAAGAACTGGTGGATTCCTCTGACCTGCAGGGTTCGTACGGAACGAAGTTACCTCGTGTCACTCACTTCAACCAGTCGACACTTCACTGTGCGTTTTGATAAGGCCTTGCTTCATTTTGCGTTGATCACCTGGCGAAGTTCATCTGTGACCAGACGTCAATCTAAGATTGATGCACAACCATCACAAATGCACATTACCGTCACTGCTGACAAAAGGGCTCGAATGATGGTCTTGCAGTCTTCATAATGTTGTCATTGTAAGAATTAGCCGTGCGACAGGGAATAAAACACAGACAGCTGTTGGGGAACATCATGCCAGCACCAAACCCATGACGCATAGCGAACCATGTGGACTGGAGCGGGTCTCCGGCACATTGCAGATAGAGGGCACCCCTGGATCCGTCACCTCCCAACACATCCAAGAGGGGCTCAAATGTCTCCCTCTGACACGAACTCGGCTTATTCGAGGAACCACGAAATATAACGTGACTTCGCGTCAAGGTTTGGATCTGCATTTGTTTGCTCCTCTTGTATCACCAGATTCCAAAATCAGCCAATTCTGCAGCACGATTAGTTTGAGCGGTTCGTTTTGCGAGACGAGCTTACCTCCCGCCAGAAGTTGTGCATCGATCAGGGCGTTCAGCAGCAGTTGATTACTTTGGCCACGTGGAACTGAGGATACACCCCAACATGGAGTCAGACAGGGAAGGACCTGGAGCCCAGAATGTGCACCAGAGAGGTGTTGAAGGGCAACAAAGGACCTGCCTCTCAGAATCTTTGACAAGAGAACATTTCAGATGCGAGGCCTTGATCTGCCCCTGGGTGGTGCCCCAGATCCACCCCTGGATCAGCCATGGTTCCACTCCCTTGTTTGAACTGGATCTTTCTCTTTATCTATCCTGAATCCACTTCTGGGCGGTACCCAGAGCCGATTGCTGTTGCTCCCCTCCCCGCCCTTATCTTGGTTCCACATATGACCCGCCCTGAGACCCACCCAAAGATGGACCACATGTGGGCCCACCCTTGAGCCCACCCCTCACCTCTGGATTTCCCCCGGATCCGCCCTGGATGTACGCCTGCGATAGACCAGTAATTATAATTGTAAAGATCCCATTGATTTGTCTAGTTGCCAATCCCATGTGGGTGACATGTGCACGGAACAGGCGGATTAAGCTCGTGGTTTCCGCGCGTGCGTTCGTCACCGTGACAGCTTCAGCGCAGTTCAACACTTGCTCCATACCGTGAAACTAGGCACGCCAACACAGCTGCCCTGACAAGGGTGGGTTGAGCCACCTGGCCCGATGGACCACGCACGAACCACAATTGAAAGTTCCTGTTTCCAGCTGTGTCCGTGACTAAGAACCACAGTTCGCTGGCAAGCTCGGCTTCCACGCCATGTGACAGGAAGCAGGGCACGGACCACGCAGGTGATTTATCAATAGCTGAAAGTCCCTATTCAACATCACGCCGTGTCTCTATAGGCGCCACAGTCTAAACTTCGTATTCAGCATCGCGCCGTGCCTCCGCACCCTGTAGCGCCGTGTCTCCGCACCCTGCAGAAGCAACAGCTCTGACACCAGTTGCAGCTTCGCGGCCCGAGGAGAGAGGGACACTTGACTTGGGTCTCCAGAACCAGGACCAGCTGCCCACCTCTGATCACAGTAAGGAGACACAGCCTGTTGAACCTGGCCAATGCGTGCAGGATGGGATCCAAGGACACTTGACACAAGCTATCAGAGTCGTATGAAAAGGAGGCGTGTGACACAGCATTCTGGAGCCTGATACGTGACACATGACACATGTCGTTCGTTCCCAGACCAGCTGGTCTCGTTAGATCTGAGGGAATCATAGATCTGGGAGAGGTGGACACCGCCTGTGGAGCCTGATCAACAAGATCTTCACCTTGAAGGATCTTATCTTGACGAACACGTCTTGAACAGTGGAACCAAAAGACACTTTGGAGTATCCGTTGCCGAGTCAGGCTCTCATAGGACTGCCCCAGGAAACAACCTGTGGAACGTGAGCAGTCCTGATGGACTCGAGTTGGAGTGGGAGATACACGGTGATACAGGAGTATCTGAGATCCAGTTCACTTGCCAACCTGTCGGAAATGTAAAGGCAAAGTTGGTTTTTGGTCGGTGTGACTTGATCTGAACTTGCTGCTGTGAAGTTAGACTTTACGAGTGCGAATTGGAGGGAGACACACGCTCGAATCCACTGTCTAGATCTTTCTGAGCCAGCACAGTGCTGAGATCCTTGGTCTGTGACACAGTGACGTGAAACTGATACACACAGCTTGAATCTGAACACCAATCCGCACCAAGTCAGACGGGCCGGAACAACATTCCCCGTGTGTGCACGATTCTGCATGGGGATTGCAACTTCCACCTGACATGTACAAGGTGAGCCTGTCCTGCAGAACATCCTTTAGATCCACTGACCCCAACCTGACCTGCATCTGACCTTCAAGGACAACGTGATCCAGCACCACAAACACGGATAACTCTCATGCGGCCCTTGAGTGGCGACGAGTATAGAGGGACCACGTAAATTTTGCCCACTGGGCACATTACGTCCCTGTCCCAGTGCATTACGAGCGTCGCACTGAACCCTGACCTGACATGGACCTGACACGCAGAATCTCAATCTGGAGGGTAATTTGACCACGCAGCGTACTCACTGGATCATCTTCGTCCTTACGAGGCTTGGATTCATCACTCTCAAATTTTCTACGCTTGGTGTGAGACTGAGACATCTGTGATTGGAACAAATCAAGATTTCTCCTTTCTCTGGAACAAACTGCACTTGATTGTGTTTTGTCCCGCCCCGTGATAACAACGCTGTCCCACCCCTTGGTGAACCTGAGATTCACGTGTGAGAAAGGAAGAAACGGAAACGACAATTGCCTTGCGGAACAAGCGGAGAGGTAAGTCTCGGTTTCGTCCATTTACGAGGCAAGCTCAGATAATTGTGAGAAAGTACTCGTGTTGCCTTACAAAATGTGAATTTTGCAAATATCTATCTTGAGAACCAAAACTAGTCAGGCAGGTAAGTCCATGTAACAGAATAGCAGGTATCTCAATTGACCAAACACACTTTGACTAACTCCAAACTTTGCAATTTCGGAGGGTTGTGACATAACACAAAACTATCGGTATCTCCATAACTACAGATCTGATCATGATGATGTAGGTACCAACTGAAAGCTGAGTGTCTCAGCTTTCAGTTGGTACCTACTCAGCTTTAAGTTGGTACCTACATCATCATGATCAGATCTGTAGTTATGGAGAAAATGTAAGGTTTGTCCCAAGGTTCATGAATTGAGCAATTTTGTCAATGGGCAATCAAAATGGGGCTGTGTCCAAACCCTCCGAAATTGCAATTTTCACAAAGAAATTTGAACAAATTGGGAAAGACTCAGAATATAACTTTTGCAGGAGAAGGTGGGCAGCTGTGTTGTCTTTGACAGTCCCAAGTACCGTGCACCAACTCAAATTCATTGACAAATGACGAGTACTTTCTCACAATTATCCGAGCTTGCCTCGTACAACCTGGATTCGCACAACGCACCTGGGCCGCTAGTCATCGCGCGTGGCCCACGCATCAGATGAAAACATGGAACACACGCACACATGCGTTTCCAACAAGCCACTCAGTTTTGCGGGTGACATGAAAATGATATCCTTGCGTTTGCATGATTGCGGGACACCAGCTCTGGCTCGTTTTGGGTTGGTTCAGCACTGGGCCAGGGAGAGAATCTGATTTTTGAACTGTTCCACTTTTGGGAGAAAATGATGTTTTTGTGTTCACAATCACAAGAGATCTGAGGGTGAAAGTTGGAGAAATGCGTGTGATTTTGCCCATGATCGTCGCAAGAGAGCAACTCAGAACTCGCGCGAGAAGAGAAGAGGCAAGTGACACGCGACATCCAACCAAAGAGTCATGAGCATCACAGAGCGGATGCTTCTCTGAGGACAGGCTCATGCTGGATGCGTCGCGTCCCTGAGGAAGTGAACGGGTGCTGTCTCGAGCACGAGCCTGGACGTATTGCCTGCGTATCAGGGGTTGCATCATTACACGCTGTGTCACGTGCTGCGTCACTTTGCAACCAAAACAATGTCAAGACTACAAAACAGACAGAACGAATGAGTTGTCACGTGCGACCCTCCTCAGTTCTTCTGCTTCTTCACACAACTTGACGAGTGAACCCCCGTGACAGCGGTCAATTGGTCAGTGTCACGTGGGTCAGTTCTTCACGTCCGCAAAAGTTTGGATGGTATCAGGGGCCAAATGCTCCAAGACTACACCCACAGCCCCTCCACATCCACTGTTCTCTGCTTGAAATAGGAAACACCAAGCATTCGTATTGAGCTGCAGTGCAGAGTGGTCCAGGGCTCTTGACTCCTGCATGGTCCAACCAATTCACTTTGCCATACGCACTCTATTTTTCTTTTCTGCAAGCCTCATCATGAGCATCAGTGCACCGTGGGCAGATGTCCCTATCCCGGAGCCCCGCATCCCACGTGTTGACTCGCGTCGTGACATCCGCCCATAATGTGCGCAGCCCCCACAGAGACGCTGTCCGTTCCGCCGCAGATTTCCACCGCGAGTATTCAGAGCAGGTCCCAGGCTCATCAGAGGCCGATCCAGGGACTCACGTGGTCAGGAACCAGGGCTGATCTTTGGGTAACACGTTTGATTCTTGGAATCTGTTGTGTGACAAAACAGACACGATTGGAGATGCCAGAGACCAGGGGCCTGGGGATCAGGCTTCCGAGATATGGGACTGGGGCCTGAGGGGTTTGGGATGCCTCAGGGGTTCGGTGCAAGGGTTTGGGGCTTTGGACCTTGGTGTAAGGGCTGTGGAGTTCAGGGCTGGGGCCAAAAGGTTGGGGACCATGGGTGTGACTCGGGGATAGGGAACGGAGACCATAGGCAAGCGGTCACCTGTTGGAGAACAGGGTCCCAGAGTAGGGGGCCAGGGTCTTAGGACCAGGGTTTGGGGTCTCAGGTTTAGGGTGTCACTCAACAACATTCACATACCCACAGTCTGCCGCCAGGTGCCCCCTTGGATCCACCTCTGCACCCGTGCGTTCTTCTTGTCATGACGCAGGCCAATAACATCCACAACCCCTGCTGTGAATCCGTCCGCTTCGGCTCAGACCAGCAACAGAGACATTGCGAGCAGCACCTGCACAGTGCTCAGGTCAGTGACCGGAGGGCTTCATGGGAGGTCCGGTGCTGAAACATGCAGAGGAAGCGACTGGTGATGGGCAGGTTTCAAGACCAAGAAGGAAAATGAGGGGACCAAAAGCCAAGTTTGGCAAAACAAGCAGAACTTGAAACCTGTGGTCAAAAATTGGAGAACCAAGCATTTTATTGGAGAAGAGAATGGCCTCAGCTACAGGGGCAGTCAGGTCTAGTCCAGACGCGCTTTGGCCAAAGAGCCAACTCCAGACGGGGCCCACACTCCAAGATAATTCGGCTGCAAGCGAAACTACTTTTGTAATTTGAAGTAAACAATGTAACGATGCGCGGCCCAGGGTTCTGACCATTCTTCCCCACAGGTGTCCGTGCTCGACCGTCGGGTCCAGGGGCGGGGCCAGCACCCTCAAAACTTCACAGTTTCTTCACCGTCAGCTCCACTGAGGCCACCACCCCGCGCTGTAGGACTTCAGGCTCTAACGTATTGATCCGTGAAGCAATAATCTAAATTGAACCGGGCAGATGGGAGGAGAAGCATCGGGTCTGCGTCTGCGCACTGGGCCCTGTGGACCCAGATAAGGACGCCTCGTATCGGCGGGATCTGCCAGAATCGCTCCATTGCGGTTCCCAATGAGGTTCTGTACAACAGGCGTCAGGTCGTTTTCTCACCGCAACGGGACAGGGTCGTAACCGCACAGGGATAGCAGGAAGGGGATGTCGTCTGTGGGCAAGAGGTGGAGCCAGGAATCGGTCTGTGCGTGGATCAAATCCTCCAGGGAACGGGCATCTCAAACACTTGGGTGAACATCCTTTGGGGTCTGTGGCACAAGTCAACTGAGATATTTTCCGCAGGAGGACAGAACCACCCCAGGCCCAATCCACCAATGGCTCATTCAGCATTTGAAAATTTCACGTGCCTGAGCGACAAATCTAAACGTTACGCTGCGCCACAAGCACAAAACTTGTATTTTATCTCTGACTGAACCAGACCCGTTGCACGTAAACCCTGGAAGCCTTTTGGAGTTGTGAGACCAAGATCAGCTGACGGTGCAGTCGGGTTGCAGCTTTCTTCACTCAACGCTGCGGTACGCACTTTGTCGCATTGTGGTGGTGGAACCTCAGCGGATATGAATCCAGATCCTGTTGAACAAGCAACAATGGAGCCACGAGTCCCTTCGACTTGTCACTGCTGAGATTACAATCAAGAGTTCAATTGAAAACAATGTGGAAAAACTTGACTTCTGATTCACAAAATAATCAGAAGATTCACACAGGATGCGTCATGCCTTGAATTTTTTTTGGTCCGTCGATGTTGACTTGCTTTGTGTACTGTCGACTGACCCTGTTGTAGAGCAGAGGAGATGTGGTCAAATCAGTGCAACTGCCCGGAAACCACGGAACTCGAAATGTTTAAAGTGCCACAATTATTTCTGCACACACCGTCACTTGTGTGGTGGTTGTCACACAGTTTTGGCCTTGCAAGTTATGTTTTCGCTCACACAAGGCTTCTAGAAGACCCAACGCGTGACGCATCGCGTGTACACCAAGCCTGAAATACGAGTACCTGCACTGAGCGAACCCACAACCTCGGTGCACCCAAACCTTGCGGGAAACAAACAACTGTTTTCACGCATCTGTCTTCCCTAGATAAGCCGGACTGTCCCTCCCTATACGGAGTCTCCAATATTAATCTGGTCCCTTTGTCTTCGTGGCAGGCGGCAGGAATGTCGCTTTGTCTCCAGTAGAGCCCGACAGCAGGCTCACTACAAGGGGATTTGACACATACAGACACAGTTGTGGCAGATCCAGGCACGAGGCCCCAGTCCGAGCCCCAGAACTTCAGAAATGGCTTCAGCTGCCTGGTTTTGCACCATATTTTGTTCAGAAAATTTGAAAGCTGGGATTTCGGGTCCCACGGAGTCAAATCCCAGTTGACCCTTCGTGCACTTCTGAGACTCCAACTGCTAGTTTTGAACAATGGAGTCATGTGGTGTAACTGGCTTTGTTTTTTTGTCGCTTTTGGACATTTGTGAACCTTAAACGTCGTCGCCAGCCTGAAGAAGATACTTGTGAAGAGGTTCACGGTTTGCGGAAGACTGAGTACCACGTGGGACGCATCACCTCACAGGCTTGACTGACGCACGTGACCGTTGCATGACATGCGCGCAGACTGTTCTCCTGGGTGGGAACGGGTGCAGGATTCTGAGCCTGACCTTTCTGGACGCGCCAGCTGTCACATCCACTGGGAGCACCCAAGTGACCTGCCCTCCCAGTCTCCTCGTGTTCTTTGCCCTCTCCCTCCGCTCGACCTGTCTGAACTCGCTTCTTATACCTCTCCGCTGGACTCTTCCCCAGACTCATCCAGAACTGCCCTTTTCAGATCCCTATCCCTGCCATACCTCCTCCCGTGTTCCCTCTTCCAGTCCTTGCCATGTCGTCACTCGTATCCAGGGACTGTCACTGAGGTCTTCTGTATGACAGGTCCAGCACACATCACCTGTGACATGCACTTCAGCACTTCACCCTCCCGACCCACTGCCTTCTCCTGCAGTCCCTCCGCAAATTTCCCCCTCCCTGAACCTGCCCCAAGATCTGCACAGGGCCACACGCAGGGCTAACCTTACTGGACCCACCACATGTGACACATAACGCACGGCCTATGCAGTGTGAACCAGGCCTCCAATACATGCAGTTGTTGCAAGTTGAGACTGAGGCATTCAGTGCACCAATATCCTGAGACCATCAATTCAATTACATGTCGACTTCCCAATGTTATCGCGCTTATTTGTCCGCCCTGACGCTGCAGGCTCAGGAGTGAGACACGAAACTGAGGCTGTTGAGGCTGAGACAGAAGGGCAGCGACTGTCAAAACCGTGACACAAAGCTACGCGCCAAGGATTTGCTGTTGCAATAATCTCGTTCTGTTTTCGTGCCCTATGCGCGCTGGTTGTGCTCAACATCCCCAGATGGGGCCCTGGGACCTCGATACATTCCTCTGTGTGCAGTACATACATGTGCACAGGACATCAAACGGCCAATACGCCCCTATCCAATGCCAATGGTGCACCTCATCAGAACACCCTAAGATGACAGAGGCCCAGGGGCTATGGTGGATCTGCGAACCCCCACCTTGCCCCAAGGAAACTTGTTTCTGGCTTGCGTGGCACTAGAATTTTGCAGAATTTGCACATCTCTGATTCTGACCCCATTTGGGTCGCCCTCATTCAAATTTGGATCCGTCTCCACCTTTACAAATCTGAGGTTCTGTTTGGCTTGCATAATCTCGAAGTCACTCAAGCGTATCACTGTGAGCAAATCTGGTCCTTGTTCAGCACAGTGCGTTGTGTCTCCTGAGGTCCGTAAAAACTCCGTAAAGAGACGCATCTGCTGCGGAGGAGGCAGAGACTGAGCAATTAGTGATAAGGACCTCAATCACTGTGTCTCACACCCCGCTGAGCAGGGAGGAGCGGTAGCGAGGTACAGCCGTGGTGACGTCAACCTGCGTGGTCCGTGTCCATCTGTGTACGGAAGAGGGAGATAAAGCTATGATATTTTCTTCAAGCGTGGTCCGCGTCTTGAAGGAAAAACAATGACGGATTTAACGTGGTATGTAACTTTTCTGAGAAGGAAATGATTGGGAGATTGAGCTGTGCTGAAACTTCCTCTGTGACCAGTGACAAATGTTCATGTGAAAATCCTGTGCTCGTCATGCCCTCAGAAAAATGCTTGCTGTTTGACTTTGTGATGTCAGTTTGCGGTGTATGACGTGCAAAAACAGATCGCACAAAGCTGAATTGGCCAGGGTGTCCACGTTACGTTGCCACGTTTCTGGACGAAACGTTGCCACAGCTTTTGCTGGGGCACAGTCACCGTGGCTTGAACTGGCTATTCTCGGGAAGCTGTTGTGGAGAGAAAGGAAAACCTAATTAGCCATAATAATGAGAAGCTCTAAATCAGGGACCATCCCACTGATCAGCGCGTAAAGACACAGAGAGAAAACCATGTGGTCTCGGGGGCGGGGCCAGGATTGGGCTCAAGGTAGCCGTTCCCCCAGGCCGGCGGAAATCCAATTTTTGCAGATTACCACACCTCTATCGATCAGGGACTGATCCAGCATTTGGTTTCAAGGGGTCAGCTTGCTTCATTCTCCTGGAATAGAGGGAGGAGCAGGGGTGATTTCAACTTCGACACCGTTTGAGCGAAATTGAGCACACGTAGAACCACATTGGAGGGTGAATGCCGTCCGGGCTCCTGAAGGGAAATCTAACTCGAGGGCCCCCCAAGGATCTACCTCAGGGGTAAAGCGGTCCCACAGGCCCCCTGCATCAGCCCCAAAACAACACACACAGACAAGGCTGTAATTGTGTGTGGAGTCCTGCAAAATACTTTGACATGATCTACGGGAGTGGTGGTGGAGTATGGCTCGTAGATTAATAAGTAATGTGTATTAATAATGGAGGAAAGACTTATCAATGTGTGTGCCAATAACACAAAGCATGATTTAGTGGAGGCGTGAAGAATGATGGCTCAATTCTGCACACAGTGTTTTCAAAATACCCTACTTTTACCAAACAATACAAAAACAACAGCCAAATTTATAGAGCGAAGTTTGGTTCAGACAGGAACAGAAAGGTTGGGTCACTGGACAAATTGAAAATTGGCAAGGAGTGTCAGGGGTGTCTTTGCTGGGTGAGCAAGGAGCGTTCGAGTTGGACAAGGTTTGTGGCATTCCTTCCTCTCAAACCCCAGGGACAAATCTGCACGATTTTGTTAGTTGGGGGACAACCCTGAGAACTGAACAATCCCTTTCAACATTGCAACTTTAGAAATTCTATCGTGATGAAGGTGCTCGTGTCACGCGTGACCTGTTGGCGTCAGACCCTCCTTTGGGAGTTGCCCCACTCAGCAGAGACTCCCCTGGATGTGTTGGCGCTGGCTCTGATTCTTTCACAATGTCCACATGGACAGTGTCCAAATTGGCCATGTCCTTTGGATTGGGCGGTACGAGCGGGAACACAAGTCCTTGTTGCACAATCACGCGACGGGTACCGCAGGCGAGGACAAAAGTTTTCCTTTGGGTCACGCCTGGTCTGCATATCAGGCGTCATGCGACGACGCAGTTCCCCTGATGAAACATCGTTTTCGCATTGAGCGCCATCAGCTTTGGCGTTGGCGAATAACAATCAGGTCTTCCACACACCCTGAGGACAACGTGTTTCTCGAAACCCTATTTTGGCACACCCCAAATCAGTGCGTTTGAGAAAAGCAGCCACAGTTTAACACTAGCGGCGCCCATAGCTCCGATAGGAGCTCAGCGGCACTTGTAATGAGAGCGGCACCGCTCATTAATTAGTTGCGGTCATTTAGCGGCACCCCACTCAGAGATG
>JAAUXT010079649.1_pt1 | contig 19423 bp, 17 predicted proteins | sample 7278171 | NCBI WGS metagenome assembly JAAUXT01 (sample SAMN14350112, study PRJNA611818) | marine sediment metagenome | isolation source: surface marine sediment (1.8m) | place: French Polynesia: Moorea | collected 2018-08 | reverse complement strand
GGCCAGTAAAGATCAAGAACTTATGTGGATGATCCAAAAAGTGTAATGAAAAATTCACAGCCAATCAAAAGATATCAGGGATGATCGGTAACTTAAATTTCCTGCCTCGTACAGTGTCAGCAGGCCTCAAAATCTGGCATCCTCAGATTGTGTTCAATGTCACACATCGATTTTGTTTTGTGTGTGTGGATTCAACGGGTCCCTGGTGCACCCTGACCACTCCCCCGCGAAACGTGCGTGTGCGTGTGCATCCCTCCCGTTTTTTCGCTACGCATGCATGCACGGTGTGTGGGTTCTTCACGCACGTTATGTCTTCCTCCCTGAGGGTCAGATCTCTGTTGTCCCAGCTGAGCCCTGCACTGATTTCGCCATGAAAAGAGCAGTGCGAGAACAAGCAGAGTGACATCAAACATTGATCATGCACGCTGCAGCAAAACTGTGTTTGTTGCGAGGCCTCGTCTTGAATTTTGCATCGCGAAATCGCGAAACGCTACGCTCAGGATTCTCACCATTGCGTCCGGTTGTCACCTTTGCGCCAGTGTCCGTCAAGGACAAATTCATTCAAAAACTGACAAGAATCACGGTAGTAAAAAGCCTTTGAGCTTCGCCCTTATCAATGTCTGAATACTCACGTCATTGACTGGAGCAGTATGAATGAAACTCCAAAGTCTGTTGCGTTAGATAACAACGGCGCGCGCAAGGCCATTCTCACCGACTGTGCATGCTCTTTGCTTGGAGCTTGCTGACAGGGTTCTCACGCTTATACAAAAATGGCTCCTGTGAAATCATACAATGACTTTCCGGGATCTTTGGTCGAGAAAGGAGCTGTGTGATTGAACAGGAACCCTTTTTGTGAGGTTATCACCCATTTCTGACATGATGCGAGCACACACGACCGGTTTTGTGATCGCAAAGTTCGAAAAGTGCAAATCTGCTGCACCACAGAACCCTGGTTTTGAGGAAACTGAACCTGATTGAAAAGGGTTTTCGTTGAGCTGAGCATGTTGTTTCAAGGACACGAAAACATCTGACCGGTTCGTGCATGAAAATGAAATCAACAAAACACTCAAAGTCTTTTCCACGCGTCGTTGTACCCTGGTCAATTGTCTTCATATCTCGCGTTCTCTCGCGTCTAGACGGTTCTCTCCAACTTTTTTCTCATCACCTGGAACAACCAGATAAGGTTGAGAGTTAATTGCTCACCTGGGATATTCACATCTGAGGCAAAAACGGAATCAGAGCCCAATGCAAGAAGCTCGGAGAGAATCAAAACACCAGGTGAAAAAAGCAAAATTTCTGTGCAGGTGCAAAGGAAACTGGGACCCCGCTCCCTCTCCTGTAAAATGGCGGGATGTGCTGCATGACCAGTGAAAAAAGCCATCAACACTGTTTGCTGCTCGTGCAAGTGAAAAAGTCAGTTATTTGGTGACATCCACCAGCCTCCATTTTTGTGTTTGTGTGTCTTATTTGTTCAGAATCTGAACCAAAAACGGCTAGAAACTCCACGTTTGCCTTGATTAAAGTTGTTTGTCTTCAGTTTCATAAGTTCGTTGAAGTACTTCTTTTTTTGGTTTCAGAAAAGATTAATTTTCAAAAAGGAGCCCAAGATGTACGGATTTAGTCCCCGCTCAAAGAAAAAGAACTCCTGCACGTTTTGGTCTGAATACTTTCCATGAAATATCACAGCTTTGTCTGCCGTTGCACTGTAAAATGTTCTGCATGTATTTCTTTCTTGTGTTGGGGACCACACGTCTCCGATAGAGAACATCAACACGAGCACACATCAAACCAATGAGCACAAGAACCAAGACCGCGGACAGTCTGCTCATGTGAACACACTGGATCAGGATCAGGCACGGATTGGCCTTGGCTTGTGGCCTGTGACCTTGGGCGTCTTTTTCATCAGCATCTATACCTGTGGTGTGGGGTGACCAATTCTGGAAGGGTTCTTTCCTTGTTTTGCAGGGGAAGTTGCAGGTTCCACGCAGGCAAGTGGCGTCAGAAACTGCTTTGACACAGGTCTGGAACCTGGTCCCTCAGTGGATGAGCTTCAAACTACACTTGGTTGCAATGTCAGTTTTGAGTGGTTGTGCAATGGCTGGGCCCATTCTTCTCCCATTTGGAGCACTTTCCTGGCCGTTTTTGTGTTTCCTGAGCGAGCTCTTTTGGCAAGGGCGTTTCCTTGGCGCTTCGGACGGGAAGGGAAGGGATGAGTTTTGTTAATAATGCATGTTAAATTCCATTATCTCTGCCGTTTTCTGGGAGAATGATCTTTCGCTCGCGGCAACAGGAGCCGATTTACAGAGCGGGACAATTCCACGAGAAGAAGAAAGAAATGAATCAATCTACCCAATTTTTGCTGGATGATTCTGGTTCATGCACCTGTATTGTTTTTCAGCATCGCCGTGCTTGTTGTTAAGTTGGGTCCCCGTAGTTAAGCGCGTGAGGTTTCACCTGCCTCTGCTGTGTGGCTCTAGCAAACGTGACACTCCCGAAGATCTATCTTTACCTTCCATTCATCTACAAGCCGACATCTGCTGATTCGAGTACGAGGTCTTGTTGGGCCAAGAACATCCTCAGTCGACCAGGCTCCAGTGTGACTTTGAGAAAAGTTCCTTGCCACCGGAACGTTTTCGTTGGAATTAACTCCTGTCTGAAGACAAACGAGGAAGGGAAGTTCAACTGGCTCGTACTTTGCTTTCGAAAAAGGCGAACAAAAGAAAGGATTTCCAAGACGCACCTGTTCTTCGTGCAGCGGTCGATCGGAGCCTCAAAGAACTTGGCATCTGAAACAGCATTCTGATTGAACCAAAGAGCAATTTGGTCCGTAAAGATATGACAGCAAATACAAAACTCTCTCCTTTCAACAATTGGATGAGAAGGCCTGTGGGATGGTCCAGTGAAAGGTTTTTCAGTCAGAAAGAGGGTGGAATCACAAAGGGTGTAATTTCAATGAGCCTGGGCACAAACGGGGGTATCTGACCCGAGAGAACCACGATAAGTGACTGTTTCTCTGTGTGCAGCATTCATTCCCCGTACCAACATGGAGCCAATTTTCAAAGGCAGTAAACCAACTGGTCAACTCACTGCTGGGAACTTGTGGACATTTGGATTGACTTCGCGTTGCTCGTGCTTCTGTTTTGGTATTGAGGATCAGTCTCTCTGCTTTCATTCGCACAAGCACACTTGCCTCCTGCAATCAAGGAGACTTGGTTGGCGATTCTGGTCATGCAGCTAGACGCACATGTTCTGACTGCTGGTTTATGCTGTTGTGTTGCCGTGTGAAGACGAAGAAGAGAAGGTTCTTGCACACCTTTGACTTGTGTTGTCGGTGATGGATCTTCTTCTGAAAGTCGTGCGTTGGAAAGGCAGGAACCACATGGGTCAGATGAAAATACACAAAACAGGCAAAGGAAGTGGCCACTGTGTGCTCGCAGATCAAACACAACAGGTCACAAAAGGAAGTTTCTGCGTCCAAAATCGAGCGCGACAAACTAATGAATTCAGGGACGCGTTGCAATCGCTCCTCTGTGTACATGACAAAAACACCAAGAGAGGACGCTATACATTTCTTGGCTCAAATTCGAGGCAGGTGGGTCTCCCAGAGGGACGACCAGGCAGGAAACTCATTTCACTCGTGGGGACGACAATATCGTTGAAATCTTGTGTGCTTCTTGCAGCACGCCAAACGCAAACGTCTTTTGAGCAGCTGCATTGGCTTGCGTGCATGGAAATGGGGTCTGCTTTGTCCCTGTGTCGCGTGGGGGGAGGTAGGTGTTCAGCTCATCCGTTTTCCTGCGACGTGCAAAAGATTTCAAGCGGCTTTAAACTATCAGCACGCAGGTGGAAGAATGGTGCCCAGAGCGGGCTGTCAGACGTCAGTTTCAAAAGACATAGTAGGGAGTTTCAGTTCGGCCCATTTTTGGCCGTTGCTGCGATGTAATGACGAGATCAGGGGCACGGTTACCAGAAAGACCTTATTTGGTGGTCTATTACTGGCTGGTGATTGAGCACGTTGACAGACAACGGACAGACCTGCTAAAACTCTCTACTGTATTGCAAAACAGTGACACAGAACATGCGTGTGGAAAAGTCCACGCTTGTTTTCTTGGAAGCAAAGATGTCGGCTCCTGGTTGATTTCGTTTGGTTGATTCAAGCGTCTTTCACTGCAGTTTTTTGGCGAATGCACAAAACAGAATGTGTTTACTGGTTCTGCAAAAATGAATGCAGATTGAACATCAATTCAGTTGTACGAAAACGAACTTTATAAGTATGCAGGGATGTCGATTCCATTGCTCGAGAGGAAATCATTTTTGGTGCTGCGCAAGTTGACGAGTACAGATCAATTCCAGACGACATCCTCTGGTGATTTGTGAACAATACGCAAATCCTTGACAACAGCGCACTTTCTTGCATTCACCCGCCGCTTGCAAAAGCTCTTCCGAAAGTGCTCTCGCACTCTCGCACTTTCGTGCGTAGGTGCAGAACTTTTGTCCTGGAATGACCTGCATGCGAGCGTTAGTGAGAAGAACGAAAACCTTTGAGCCCACATACGAGGTCACAATGAACTGAAACCTTGGGTGTGACGGTGTACCCGCCTTCCCCTTGACACGCATCAAATTGCATTTCTGCAGCCAAGAACACAAATGATGCAAACCACACGACGAGGACAACTAGAGCCGACTGTTGCAAATGCAAAGGCATCATACAAAAGCATGTCAAGCCCGTTTATGACCAGTGCGCCAGCCTTTCAAGTCCACGGACTGCAGCAGCTGGTTGAGGAGGCGTGGGTGGAGAGGAATTCCACCACGCACCCAGAAGAATATCAGAAAAGCCACCAAAGTCCAATCATGTCAGCGTCAGTTTTGGTCAGTCTCAGTTTTGGTAAACTTTGTTTGGAGGCTGAAGTCTTTCAGCTAAAATGGCTTCAAGGAATCTGTGTGACAATGATCCTGTGCTTGGTGCCCTTTCCGAGATACCCTAACCCTTCACCACACGAACACACGCACACACATGCGCGCACACACACGCGTGCTTGCACATACACCGACGTGCTCGCATACACATACCACATGCGCGCACCACACGCACGCATGCACACACATACACACATACATGCATACATTCATACACACACACACACACACACACACACACACACACACACACACACACGTTGATTTGTGATTCATGGCTGTCTGTTCATCCTGCCATACCAAAGCACCTCCGACTGCGTCAGTCCACAACGTTCGGTAATTACAGAAAAAAACATGGCGGAGATCACAAGTCGTTGCTGCGGCAACATGCTTGCTAATTAGTGTGGACGATCGCTCTTGCATTTTTCATCAACAGGAATTGCTAAGTCTTACGGGTGCAGGACCGCGGCAGCATTAATTTCGGAGTTCCGCCTGTGATCAAGTTTGGCCGGTGCTTTGTGTTTTGCAAAGTTGTATCTCAAAAGAACGCAGGTCTCGCTCTTTTCATTTGAAATTCATGAGGCCATCTGCTCGTTTCAAAAACAGGTCGGCATCACACACGGAATTTTATTCAAAGGGAGCTACATTCTGGCCTTGCGTTTGAAACATCCGCGGTTTTCTGAACAAGATTTCTCGCTACATGCATGAGGGGGTGGACTGAGTACCACGCGGAAAACTTGGTCTGGTTATGGTACATGCACAGAACTTGGTTGGTTAGCATGGTGAGAACTTTCGTCACTGTGGGGGCGTCATTTCTGTTTCGTCTCCACGGTTTGTATGGTTTGTACGAGGTTGTCTCAAAAAATTCTGTCAACTCTGCATGTTCAGCAGCAAAGTCACTTGGCATTCTGCACTGAGAAGGACAAAAGAATCGGTCAATCTGACATTGTCTCGAATCAACTGCCCGTGTCTGTTGCCAAACATACTGAACATGCAGAGAGAGAGAGAATATTTTGATACAATCTCAGTTGGAGCCTTTGTGAGCAGGATGGTTGTCACAGTGCTCGGTAAGGATGACTCGTACATGATGTCAAAATTGCACAGTGCACGATCCAATGCACCAACGGTATCTTTGTGGCATGTCATACAAGTTCTTGTTGTGGTGAGGGTGCCTTGGGTCAGTATTTACATGTCAGCAACACCGATCTGCAGCCCCTCAACGTTTTTCCAATCTTGCACTGTGCCAGTTATGATTTCATTGCCAATTTTCCTTCTGACCTTCTGCAGAACTGCGGTTCGAACACGAAGCACGTTTGCTGCTGTTGAGTGCAAGGTTCAAACTTCGCGGACATTTTCCAAGGGTTTCTCCTTTTCTGACCAGCACAAAACGTCCAGACAGGTTTTCTCGTTTTATTTGATCGTCTATTGAAACCCCTTTCTCAGCGGCAGAGATTGATTTGCGCAACCTGACAAGTGTTTCTTCTGCAACTCGTTGCAAATGTATCGAATCTGTGGGTGCGGAAGGACACGATTGCTGGGCGCAAACTGTCTTGTTGCTGTGAAATTTCGTTCCCCACAACCAGGCAGAACTTTCACAAAAAGAACTACAGAAGAAAACAAGAGAGCACGCAGGGAACAATTTCCTTTGAGCAAAAACGAGACGAGTCTCCATCTTGAAGTGAGATTTGCGTGTTTGCAGGCAAGTGTCATGAAGTGGAAAGTATCTTCGTGTCTTCGGAGCTGTCTGAATTCTTCTTTGGAGAGTGTTTTGAAATCTGCTAGCGAGTGGATGGAGAAGGATTCGATCCATCAGGCAGGAATTAGACAATGAGCCTCCACTTCGCACCTGTTGCTCCGTGGAGTCGCCTGGAGACAGAGCGCAGTTGTAATTGAGGTAATAGAAGTGCACACAGAGAGAGGACAGGGAGAAAGTTATCAGGTTTTAGTTGTGCCGGGCTGAATTTGAGGCTGGTTTGCAGTGATGAGGGGAGACAACAACATGTGTCCTCGTCTCCCTGCAGGAACCACGCCGAGCCGTGCAACTTCAACCTACGCGTTTTGAAACAGATTCATCTTTCCGCAGGGTGACAGGCAGGAAAAAAGAACCGAGTTTTCCTTTCCACGATGGTACCAGCTTGTACACAGACAGTTTCTCGAAGCTCCTGCAAAGGAAATCTCTGAGATTGTAACAGGAAAGACAGTTGAGCCAGCTGAGCTCCTCCGACGATCTCCTTTGGGCAAAGTTCAACTTGAACGGATTTGTCGATCGCTTGGTTCTAAAAAGCAAGCTTTTACTCACGAGAATGTAAAACATTTTCACAAATCCTTTTGCAAAGGTCTGTGTCGCTGGTTCGTGAGATACCAGATCTTGAGGCAATCTCGTTGTTTTTGTGCTTCGTCCGATTTCACACGGTTGATCAGCTTTGAGTTCATCGGATAAAAGCGGAGCGAACAAGACACGCGCGCGACCGCCAGATCAGATTGGGAACACAGCCGTTGTCGACCTGCACTCCCACTCGTAGCCCGATGTCTCCGAGGGTCTTCTTCGCGACAGGTAATCACAAATCATGAGCAGGAATCTGATGAGGGTGTTGCTTTCTCGTTTCAGGTGCACCAGTCTCCGTGTGTTTGTCAGCAGCACCATCTCCACTGCGCTCAACCTGAAGACTCGGACGCCATCCAGTGCCAAGTCAGAATTCACGGACGCTGACGTGTTACATATCATCAATGAATGTGGAAAAAATTGAAGTGTTGTGTTTGCTTGGAAGGAAGTCGGCAAAAAATAAAATGATCAGAGCTTTCAATGCAATGAAGGCACACTTTGGTGAGGAAAGTTTTCATGGAAGAGAGACACCCAGTGCATGTCCTTCCTGACTGAGCAGGTCTGCAAGATTGTTTTGCCTGAGGCTCTCTGAAATCGCTGTGAATGAGATGAAATAGTTTCCTGTCTGACCATCAGCCAGAATGACTCTCACTGGAAACAACATGATAGCGACGTATGTGATATTACCTGCAATTGTAGTGATTCTTGCCGTAATTGTGCTTTACTACTGCTGCAGTCGAAAATACCGAATCAATTGGTTTGAACGAACGCTGCTCGAGGCCCATGAAGAAAGGGACTCGGAGAAAGAGTACATTAACCCGGGAGCCTCCTCGAGTCGGAGCGGCGGAGCAGGAGCAGGTCTGGCCCCGGACCAGGAGAGTCTGTTCCACCGCTCAAGCATCGGCAACGAGACGCACAAGTCCGAGCGCTCCTGGTCCACCACCACCACCAGCAGCATCCCTTCCATCTCGCACCCTGGCGGCGCCTCCAAGTACCCGTACAACCCGCTGATGGAGCCACCGGTGGCGCATCACGTGCCGACGGTCCTGAGTCCGTTTCCGTCGACGCCGTCGAGTGACAAGTCGAGCGAGCACGCCTTCTGGGTTCCGCCCGCGGTGCTGGAAAAGAAGCGCGCGCAGAGCCTCGTACCGACGCTACAGCAGCCGCAGGAGGGCGAGGACCAGGGTGAGTCAAGCACACATACACAAACAACGCACACACGCGCACACACAACAACACACACATACGTGCACACACGAAGACACACACACGTGCACGTACGCACACACACAAAAAAACAACGCACACACACACACAACGACACACACATACGCGCACACACGAAGACAGACACACACACACACACACACGCGCACGCACACACACTCACATAGAGCCTCGTACACCGACGGTACAGCATGCTGGCTGTAGGACAGTGAGAACCAGGGTGACTACACACGCACACGCAGAAAAACTCGCACGCACAGACACACAGACACACACACACACACACACACACACACACACACACACACACACAGAGCTACCACCTCACTGCACTTGCACCTTCACCTTCAGCTCCACAGACAGAAACGCGTACACAGTCTGTCTGTCTGTCTGTCTGTCTGTCTGTCTGTCATGTCTTTTTCCGTTGGAAGGAAAGACCTCGGAGAGATGTTGCCCGCACATTGTGTCGGACACGGATGATCAACAACCTGGGTTCTCTTGGGAAATCAGGATTGTTCAGTTTTGCTACAAACTAGTCCAAGCTCAAACGTGCAAAAGCTATGCGGCTCACAAGTTCAACAAATACGAAGGATGTTCACAAAATGCTGAACACAACTCCCCTCTCCAACGAAAGCAACACATGAGGGGCACAGATAGACAGACAGACAGACAGACAGACAGACAGACAAGACAGACAGACAGACAGACAGACACACTGTGTGCGTGTGTCTGCGCACGGTCACATGTTTTGTTGGCTGTGAACAAATGACACACAGGAAAGGTCACAAACTCGGCTCAGTCGCAGGTTCGACGTTGCTTTCCAACAGACACAGACATTGACGCAGACACACACATACACACAGCTACACACACATACACATACACACACGCAGACAGGCACACACTCATACACACACACGCACAAGCGCTGACATGTCCTGTTTTCTTGTGAAATCAGAGGAACACACTCAAAAAACGTTCGGAACCATTTTTTTCACCAAACTTTTGTCGCAAGAAACTGGCTCTTCGGACACTCGAGCAACGCTTATAAATTTGGCGTGCGTACCGAAATCACCGAAGTGTAACTCGCACTCATGCATGCAGAATGCACAAAAAAATCACCCATGTGTCTTGCGTATCCCAACATGTGATGTCCTTCTTTGGACCAAAATGCGCGCAACACGTGGGTGATTACGGTACGAAGCCTTGCACTTTTGCTCGATATTTCAAGCAAAACAACCTGCCTTGGTCTGGGTCCCGATGGAGGAAAATAAACAGAGGTAATCGCCGGTAGCCCCAGCGGAAGCCTGAGGGGGGAGGTAACATCAGGGGAAATCCGCTGCTCGTTCCAGCTTCCTCCAGGGAAATGGCTCAAGGTGAAGTTTGGTCCTGCGCCCTGAATCCTGTCCGTCTGCAAACGTTTTCAGCCAGGGGCACACCCTTGGTATACCTTGCGGTAACCTGAAGGGTCAGAGCCAGGGGTATCCTGTAGATTCGGGGCCACGGGTACACTGAAGGGTCGGGGCCAGAGGTACCCTGAAGGGTTGGAGCAAGGGGTACACTTCAGGGTCGGGGCCAGGGGTACTGCACCTGGCCCCCTGTACGGGCTGGATTTACCAGAGACATGAAGATTACCAGCATTATTTCCGTAATGGTGAAGGTCGTGGTTGTTGACTTCACTTTCCAGACACAACCGACATCAATGAAAAAAAGACTTGACATTTTCCTCAAGCACACGTCGCTCAGACAAGCAATTTTGCATTAAAAATGTCTATGAATGACTTTGAAGTACATTTTGCTGCTTTTGTCTTTGCAGGGCAATATTTGCATCCGATGGACAGAAGAAGTGAGTTTTCCTGTTGTTTGTTCTCACAATCCTTCAACGATTCCGCAAAAAGTTTGTGAACCTTCCTCTCTTGGTGTGGTTTCGTGACAAATGTGCATGCTTTGTTTCCCCTTTTACTTTCGTAATTTTGAACTTTGTTTCCCCTTTTGCTTTCGTAATTTTGAACAAAGCACCTGCTGGCCTGCAGGCATGTCCAACAAATGCCAGGAAATAGTCCTGCCGTGCCCGAACAGCTTGAGCAAAGTGCACCATGAAAGTGCACCACGTGAGTGCACCACGAAAGTGCAGTACAAAAGTACAAGAGTGCACATCGACAGTGCACCACGAACGTGCACAACGAAAGTGCACCATGAAGTGCACCACGAAAGTGTAACGAGAAAGTGCAACACAAAAGTACAACAGTGCACCATGAAAGTGCATCATGAAAGTGCAGCACGAAAGTGTGACGAGAAAGTGCAACACGTTGTTGCTCGTGATTGGAGGACTGATCAAGCCAAAGAATCCAGACGAAGTTACTGGGAGATTTTCCGGTGTGATTCAGACCATTCAATCTGGAAAGGCTCCGAAAAGCACCAATTGACAGAGATCTGGGTTTGTAAATGAGGGGATGGTGAGAAAATCCGGGTCAAAGAGCGCAGGCATTGGCTTTTCTGCCTGGGGCCCAGTTTCCGAGAGGACTGGCTTCGAGAGTCGTCATCCACATTTACTGATGCGCTGAGAAGACAATGCGCTGGTTTTGACTGTTGTCTCTGTCGTGGATGGTTCGGACCGAGAGCGAGACGTGACCGACATCGACATTTGGGCGTGGCTGCCTCGCATCTCTTTGTTGACATGTGGTCCAGAGAAACCTCAGTTGACCCTGCAGGAATGCACTTGCGAATGATGGCTGACGGTGGGTCCGACGAATTTTCCTCAACTCGACCAGTTTGAATGATGTCAGTTGGCCGCGGAATGGTGCCGCAATGTTGTCAAGTTTGTTGTCAACAGAGAGAGAGAGAGAGAGAGACAGAGAAACAGAGAGTCAAAGGTTCTGTGAAAGGGTCAATGCATCAATAAAGTGCACAAAAACACGTCAAGCGAATTGCGACGAGAACATGCAACACTGGGTCATCTTCAAAATTGTCATGTTTTGTAAGTCATGATCGACCAAAATGTTCATTTGAAGCTGTGCTGCGCACCCACAGAACGTCGTACTTCGTTTGACAAGAGCGTTCAAACGTGTGTGACGTCAAGTCCCCTGGTGAGACCAAAGCAACGTGTTTTTCCACGAGTACCAACGAACGCGCGCCACAACAGCGTGACCTTGCTCTTTGGTGGGAAGCCGCAAAACCTGATCGGATAAAAATATTTTCTTCAAAAAAAAGACGAATGTTTGCCCATTCTTTGTTGACTCAACTGAATTGGTTCTCCCGAGGTTTTCTCCCTCACTTGTCCCTTGTCGATAAAACCCGTTCCCTGGAATTCTGCAATGATTTTCGCAAAGAAGCCAAAAGAGAACCAACATCTGCAGGTCCTGCAGGTGTTCAAGAATCCCGCAACGTCACATGGTTCCCAGTCCACTTCGAATCCTGCGGTTTTGTTCTGTTTTGTTCGTTCGGTTTGTTCAAACAAGTTTGTGTGTGCCCTGTGAGATGGTCAAAACAGTTCTTCGGCAACCATGTTTCGTTGGTTATGCAAGAAATGAGGCGTAAACACTCGCTTTTGTTTTTAAATTTTGACCCTGGACCAGCTTTTGTCGTACAAGACCCACTCCAAAGTCACTGAAGTTACCTGAGAGAAATTTTACTCAGAAGTGTCACGAATTGCTCGAATGTCACAAAAGTTGTACAGTCGAGAGCGCGATTTTGGATTGAGAGACACAAAGCTGCAGCTTTGTCACAACTTGTGGCTGAAGCAGCAGAAACAGCAGATGTCAGCATCTGATGACTGCTTTTTGGAGAAACTGCGATCGCAGGACGAATCTGACTCTGAACAGACGTCTGAGCACGGAGCGATGATTCTGTTGCCCCGGACCTCAGGGGAAAACAACTCAAAGGCAAAATGTTATTTGGCTTGTTTCACCGCAACACAGGAACCTTGCAATGAAAACCTGGCCAAGATTTGGAGGAATTAACCACAAGTCTGGGTTGTGTTGGTCGGTCTGTCTTGAACAAGTAAAAGCGCTCCGTTCTCACGCCCGGAAATCATACGGACTTTTCAATGAAAAATATTTGTCATTTTTGTGTGGCTCAGGACACAAAACATCTGAACTGGCTCAACCCTTTTGACATTTTGATAAAACATGTTTTCTTCAGGATTTCAAACCATCTGAACCAGATGTGCCAAGATTTGCCAAGAAAATTATTGACACTGGCCTCTTTTTTTCTTTGAATCAAGGTCATGAAACCAAATTTGTCTGTTTGTTGGACAAACGGGGAGATAAAACAAGCAGTGCTTTACGCATGCAGGTCAACACCAGTCAGTCCACAATCCAAATGTCTGCAAGTGCCACAGGGCTACGCAGTTTATTAGCCAAATTGAATAGTGGCAAGGCCAATAATGATGTGAGCGCCGTGCCCGGACGCTGTACGTTCTCCCTGAGAAATGAACGGGGTTTCCCTGCCTCTGAGCCCACGCGATTAGTCAACGCAGCAACACGGAGTTTCTCTGAGCAGAGAGGCCCGGAACACCTCCGGATGTCCACCGCGCGGACTGGCATCTCAAAGTGACGACGGAGGTGTCATGCATGCCAAATCTGGGTCCCTTGAGAGTGAGGCATTGGGATGTGTCCCGTGCACCGAACTTTTCTTCCGAATACGGGAAGAGTCGGGCGGTGTGAGTTGTCTTCCCACCTCCACACAACATGAGGTACCAAAAATACGAGCATCTTTATGATGTTGACCGCAGATCACAGATCTGTCGCATTTCTGCTTGACGTTCTGCTGTGTTTCACGCTATTTGTCTCGTGCTGCTTGGTCCACTCCGAAAAAGAACCATTTGTCTCATGCTCTTTTAACAATGTGTGCAAAATCACCAAGCCTTTTGTTTTTGTCCTTGATCTGAAGGGTGAGAAAAACAAAGGCTCTAAAGATAATAACTTTTTATCAGTCAGAACAAAACTGAAAGAAATGAGTGGCAAAGAGCAATCAAAAGAAAAAAATTGAGAGTCAGCAACTGTTTCAAAGAAACGCCCAAGATTCACCACATTTGTTCTGTTCAGTGCAGCTGCATCTGTGTCCTGCTTTGGTTGTCTTTTTGCAATTGGCACTGACGCCAAGTGGCATTTTGCCAATCAGCACATTTGTATTTCCTCTCATGTCAAGCTCAGTGTTAATGTTCCACAGGTCAGAGGCCGTCCAGATAGACAGTCACTTTCAAAACAATCTCGTCGTCTTGTACAATGCTCCAAAAGAGGACGTAGATAGCAGCTTGAGACCAACTTGTGAGGCTGCCGTGGCAGATCTGATGATGGTCTGTCCAAAAGACAGAGCGGGCCATTTTCGAATCAATTCCTGATGCGATATCGATAAAAATGCGTGTGCCGAACACAATAACCAGGTTGGAGAATGATAAAGTATCTGATGGCTGGGTGTGTGAATCGAACGGTGCCTCATTCACGAAATCAGCAGAATTTCTGCAATGAAAATGAATTCTGTTTCACGTAATAGCAGCACAAGCTTTGACCACAAGAGAACTTTGCTGGAACATCATGAACACAGCTGCTGCGTTTGTGAAACAGGCCATTCAATTTCAGCGAGGCTTTGACAACGGAAAGCACTGATTACGATGTTCCTCAACCTGCTGCAGGCCTGCAGGCGAGGGGGTGGCCCAGAACAGACTGACTTTTTAACGACCTGAATTCACGCGCAACCTTCCTCAACCTCATGTCCGCGACTGTTGAAGAAACATGAGATGATTGAGTTCGCTGTGCACAGAATGCATGCGACGCTCGTATGCGGCTGTGCCTTTCCGACACTCTCGATGTTCATCATTGTCATCACCGCCGGTGAGTTTTGTTAGGGTCGCTTCCTCAAACTGTTGGTGTCGTCAACGACAGTGCGCATATATGTGTGGCGAAGGTTTGTTTTCACTGGTGTGTACCAAATGGCCTCGAAAAGGGGAAAATGACCACAAAACGCCACAATTAGGACAAATTAGAACAGCCATGCCAGCGCTATTGCGTTGCTGACAGAGGGAATTGAATTGAATCATTAACAACAACAGCTTTCAAAAACAGTTGATCTTGTTTGGGGATTTGGCCGTGATAAAAGCCCGTGCAATAACAACCGAGCAAGCCGTCAGAACGTTCATGCGTGCTTGAGTTAGTGAGTTATAGGGGCAGGAATTGTCCCCTGTATCGTTGCATCTGCAGAGAGATAGACGCAGCTCCGAAGCTGATCTCAGAGTTTGGGCCGCGCGTGCGTACGAGGGGGGGGGGAACGCGCGGCGAAAAAGCGGCTTCCTCCCTCAGTTTGCCAAGTTGGCGGGAAGCGAGGGAGGAGCACGGACGGAGCCACAGGTTTCCTGCAGCTTCTCAGAGAATCCGGAGGCTTTAGTCTGTGTCTGTTTCGCAAAGAAAGAACATTGATTGTGTCCAGGATGACCAAAGCACATTATTGAACACAGGCGGAGAAACACAGGGTCTGGGCATCGCGGAGTGGAGTACATTTCAGACTCAACTCAGCTGCGGGAAGCTCCAGATCAATACAACTTTGTCAAAGTTCTCACTCGGAAGAGAAAGCGCAGGCAGGAGAGATACTATCTCACCCATCAACAGATCTTGGGGAAAAGGGCTCGCAGCTTTTGAACCCACCTGTCACTTCCTTTTGAGCGGAATTGTGGATAATTCCTTGCGATTGGAAAAGCAGACAGATGGGTGACGAATGTGACTGAAGCGCCAACTGGTGCATATTGCGTTTGTTGCTTACAATTCGACGCGCTTGGCAACTGGTTACCAGGGGAATCATCTGTTGTTGGACTTTGTCATCATGCTCGCCCAGGCGTTCGCAGGACTCAAGAAGAAGATCGTGGCGGGGACGAGCCTCGACCATCACTTCGCCTCCGACACCAACAGCAGTGGCACCGGCAGCCATGGTAATATCTTCCGCTTGTGTATCCACTTCTGGGAGTTTTGAAATGTTCAGATGTTTGCTCTGAAAGGACACTGGTGTGCTGCAGCTGACCATCTTTCGCTGTGTTTCGCTTGAATGTCGCTCAGGAACCGACAAAACTGGCAAAAGAAATTCTGTTGCGAGTCAAGTCTGTGTCTCTCGCAGGTTTGCACACCACGTAAGTCCAGCAGAGTTTTTGCTGGTTGCAGTGCCAAAATTGCGTGTATTATGCAGCTGGTTCAATTCAGTATTTTTTCACCCACCTTTTGGTGCCTTGCTCATGTTATCACTTGGCGAGGACGGCAGCGCCACTCGACACGTAAGTTAGCGGAGTCCTATTGACTGCTGATCCACAATCAATCTTCTTGCGCCGTCCACGAGTCTCATTCATTATTCCTGATCTTCTCCTTCCAGCCATGGGAAGTTTCTTGCGTTATGATTACAATGCACCGAGATCAAAGCTGCGTAATCACCCAGTAACGAGAGGCGACTGGGGAATTCATCAGGGACACAAGTGCAAGTTTGGATGGCGTTCAACTTTGCGAGAGGCCAAAACCTTTTTCTTCCCCACAGTTCCTAGAGAAAAGGAAGGAACGATTTTGATGATGCTGTCAGCAACAGCAGGGCCTTTTTGTGACCGCTCAGAATGCTGTTGTCAAGAAAACCCATTGAGCGATTCTAGTGTCTCTCAGACTGCAGGTGCATTTGGAGATTGCTTGTTCTCTTGGACTGCAAACCCCATTGAAATTCGGCAGTATTTGTGTTCATGATTTGCTCAACAACTCAAGTCCAAAAGCGACTTGGAAATTTAAACGAGACAGATACCCGCACTGTTTGAGCGAGTCTCTCTCGGGTGACCAGGTCTCTCTATACCTGTCATGGTACTGCGGGCAGCTGAGTGGATTGGCTTCTTTCAAGACATAAGCTGCTTTTGTTCTGTCCGTACAAATAGGAAATCCGCCATTTCTTGTGCCGTTGTGAACAAGCTCAAACGAGTTTTCTGGAACACAAGCTGAGTGATGATGTTTTTGAGCGGCAAGTTTCAGAAGAGTGGGTGGAAGAAGTTCATCAACTGAAGCGTGGTGGTTGATCCTGACCAAAAGTGGCGTGTGCCGAAAGACTTACAGTTTCAAATATCAAATGAACCAAAAACAAGAATGCTTGCACGTGATGGGAAGAAACCCTTGCACTGGTTTGCAGCTGATGCACGCACGGGATTCTTCTGTTTTGTTCACTTCTGAAGAATCTGCAAGCTCTGTGTGTTTCAAACAAGGGCCAAGAGTTTCAAGCACAGAGGAAATCCAAGCCTGAAGGCTAAGCACTGTGGATCCAACAGTCCTGGATCAGCATGTTCCAATCAAACAATTCCAATGGATAGATGGGTGCTTCCAGGGACAAGCGGCACACAGGGTCAGGCAGCATTGTCCTTCCGGTGCGGCTGTCACGTGTTTTATCACTGACAAACCAACCACCAATTTATGTGCCGGAAATTAGTGAGCGTCATGCGTGCGAGAGACAGAAAAGAATGTGACGTGTGGCAGTAATCCTGGATTCGCGCACAAAGCGAGGAGTGGAGAATTTATTGAGCAGGTCAGCCTCTTTGTGGATGCAGGTCGTTTCCTTAATAAGAGGCAGCCCCTACAATCTACCTTTTATTACCTATCAATCAGGTGCATTATGCAGATTGCTATTCATGCTACTTTCTCTTGTTTCTTGGACTGTAAGCCCGGTTGATATGGGCAATATTTGTGCTCATGATTTGGTTATCAAGTCCACAGCATCTTCGTATCAACAAATGATGTTGTTGCGGTTGTTTTCTACATGTCAATATAAAACAGGTACTCAAAATTTGCGGTGCACGCACTGGTGGGAAAAGAGCAAAAGTCCTCAGAACATTGTGCCTGCAACTGGCATTTTTCCCCGGCTGACTACCTGCAGGCCTTTTGGTTCCAAGATGACAATGTTTGTTCAGCAACATTTACATTGGAAGTTATTTCGTGCGACACACACACTAAAAGTGCATTGATCTTCGAACGCGTTTGGTGAAAAGCACCGAGATCACGCGAAGAAGCAGGAAGGATACGACCCGAGAACAACGGGAACTGAACAAGGCTGCTTTTGTCACCGTCAATGGGAAACTACCTTGTTTAATCAATGCAAACACTTGAGAAAATTGAGCACAAGTTAACTTTTGTGTGTTTTCCAAATTTCCCTCAACAGGCCGGATTGAATCGTAGATCGGCGAGTTCTCAAACAAGGAAGAAGGAACATGGGTCCGTTTTGTCTGCAGCTGGCATTTGTTCCCTTGACTACCTTCAGGCCTTTCAGCTCCAAGATGACAATGTTTACTGAGCAATAACTGTTGTCATTCAACTCTCAGTGGAAGGCAATTTTGTCCCTCTTCAGAGCGGCAATATTTGTCATCAATAGCTCCGATTAAACTCGATATTTGCTCGGTGCAAGAGCACACATGGACAGACAATATAAAATCAAGATAAGGGAGTGGAATTGAGCATTGATCTGACGATAGGCAATTCCAAGACAAGCCGGCCACGGACGCAGCTTCCTTGCAGAAACTGCATTTCCTGTGTTGTTGACCTGATTCGTTTGTCCCCCAAACAGGCCTGGAGATATTTTCGTGTTTTGAGTGTTTTTGATGAAAGAAATAACAATTGAGACGCGAGGGAGCAGTGGCGCATCAGTTGTCGTCAGCCACATGCAGGAGCGGCGGCGGCGGTACCGCGCCCAATCAAATCGAACACGCTCATCATCAGCTGATTGAATCGCGTCGGCCTGACGAGTCAAGAGGAGTAGGACGCGCTCACTGAATGATGGCAATCACCAACCAACAGGCTCCTTCATCCCAACAGGGAACTTTCTGCTGGCGCCAGTTTCCGAAGGGAGCGAGACAGAAAAGGTTAAAAGTCCTGAGAGTCGTGTCTGTGCCTGAGTGGAAATATTTTGATTGACCCCAGGGAACTTCATCAAAAAAATTTTCTGATGTCGCGACTGGGCTGCGCTGAATAATTTTTTACTTCAGAACCATCCATCAAGAAGGCATCAAATGTTGTCAGGCCGGGCCATCCATTGACGGGACTTTGCCCTTCAATTGATTCAAGTCATGTTCAGTTTCATCTACAGATGATACACCGAGACTTGTGCCTAATTCTACGGGAATTGCTTGATCTGGTTTGATGCTTGAAAAGCTCTTCGAATTGTGAATCGTCCCTTTGTGCTAAAGTCTGGTGTTTGAACATTTGCTGCTGAGCTGTGTCTGCGCCTGGAAAGACTCTGCGAAACATTTGCAGCTTTTCGTTAGATCTTTGCAAAGAGAACAATTTGTGAGAGCAGAGAGGTGACAATACTGGATAATGAGTAGGGATTGAAGCGGATGCATGGCGGGTTACCCGCGGGTAGTAAATTCTGACGGGTACCAGGGTACTTACTACCTACCTGCCGTACCACCCACCATCCAAATATGGTGAGCAGAAGCTGTCAATCAATTTCAATTGTGTGGAAAAATGGTCAAGATCTGCTTTGATTTGGTGGAGAAAATGCCAAAATTAATCAATTCATGACACTCTGTTTTGGATGGCATACATGTCCCAAAAATTAATTGAAAAGAAAAAGAAATTTACGCAACCTGCTATCGAGCAAGTCTATCACTTCCCGTTGCACCGAACAAACTGCCGTGGTGGCAGTTTCGGTCCTGTTTGAACCCTTGACTGAGTGGTCTTGGATCACGTGACACAACTCGGACAGTCAATCCAGAACTGAGATGTCTAAACATCACCTGCTGAGTGTTTTTAGCTTCTTTTGAATTGGGGGAGTTCCTGTCAGGAAGGAAGACCTTTCAACAGCGAGCAAAGCAAACTCAAGCTTGATTGCTGTCCTCCAGCTAGGTCAATAGTGTTCTGTCTCTAATAGTGTGAAACCGGTGAATAAAGTCCGTTATAATCACGCACAATTCTGAGTCGTTACTCAAATGTCCGGCTGTCACACTCATGTGACAGTCTACCG
>JAAUXT010023442.1_pt1 | contig 19428 bp, 20 predicted proteins | sample 7278171 | NCBI WGS metagenome assembly JAAUXT01 (sample SAMN14350112, study PRJNA611818) | marine sediment metagenome | isolation source: surface marine sediment (1.8m) | place: French Polynesia: Moorea | collected 2018-08 | reverse complement strand
CTACCAACACCCCCTCCCCTACCAACACTCCCCCTCTCGGACTTCTGTTTCCGCGACCATCAGGGTTCCCGCCCCGGAACTTCTTGTTGACAATTGTGCAGTTCTCTTTTTTCCCATAATCGTGCAACATGTGCAACCAACTCCAACAGCGACGGAGTCTTGTTTCTTCGGAAAAGACCCATTGCGCGCGCTTTCTAATCTCTTGTCTCTTGTCACTGGGCGTCACACGAGGTTCGCAGGAACTGTGCGGATCAAGCCCGTGTTTTTTTTTCGGGTAATACGAGTAGAAGGAAATGCACACACCAAAAGAGATGGTTCTGCTAGAAACATCGACTGAAACTGACAACAACTGGAAGGAGAATCAATCCTCCCACAAGCGCTCGAATCGCGGAGAAGAGAAACGTCCAGGTGTACTCACCAGTCAAATCAAACAGAGTTCCTTGAACCGGTGAAAAAAGCATAAATATTCCAAAGAAAAAAGACACCATTCCTGCAGCTCTTTCCATCTCTTTAACAGAAACAATTTCTGTCAGAAGTGGACCATGGAGGCAGGACACGATCCCGTGCATTAGGCCAAAAACACCCATGTCCGCACATATCAACCAAAAGAAACTTTGCACAACTATCAGTAAAATTAAACACGCGGAATCTACAAAAATTCCGGCAACAAACAGAACAGAAACCAGCCCAATTGGTTTGTCGTGGATGCCAATCGCGAGTCTTGCCACAGAATTCGTCACTCCAGAGACAGTTATTGGGATCCAGCTTGTGTTTCTGGGATGTCCAACGTACTGGACAAAGTCAGCAACGAAGGCTGCAACCGGATATCCAATGGCGCCAACCACAGAAGTAGAGGCCACAAATGCAGCGAACTTCCAGTTCGTGAAAAGATCAAAAGCAAAAAATGCCAGGGCTGTCCGCTTTATCCTTTCACATGGCTTGGCTTTTTCTTCTTCCTCAGACTGAACGGTTCCGTTTTTAGAGCTGAGGAGGGCCTCCATCTCCACGGCATCTTCCAGAGGTGGGAACAAAGCTCCCAATACTGTGATGTTCAACATGATACCTCCCAGAACGAAAAACGTCCCCTGCAATCCGAAATTCTCCAGGAGCCAGGCAACGAGTGGGGGAAACACAACCATTCCAACGGCAGAACCAGACATAACGATTCCGTTGGCAAGTTGTCTTTTCGACTTGAAGTATGTGTTTGCGGCAAGGAAGGTTGGCAGATACATGAGGGAGCGTCCGAGACCAGAGACGATGCCCAAGAAAAAGAACACAGTGATGACATCCTGGTTTGAAAATCCAACAATTGTGCAAGCCACGCACGACACAATGCCACCAGCCATAATGGGAATCCTATATCCGCACAGTGCACACACTCCTCCAGTGAAGAAGCCCATTATTCTCCATGATACCGTCAATGTGGTGACAACACTCGCAACAGCCAATCTGGAAAAGTTCCTTCTGGATACCAATTCTGGCACAATGATGGAAAAACTGGCGTTGAAACCTGCAGTGACAGTATGGACGGCCAATGAATACAGAACAACAAGCCAGCTTTCATCCGCCTTCACGCTCTTCATACTGATGATCCTGCAGACGATGAAATTCTTGCTTCTGCCTGCAAGAAAATGAAAATTCCACAGTTCCCTCCTCGCCGACTTCAAAGCAAGACAGGTTCAACGAAGACATCAAAACGAAGCTCAACTGCAATGAGATAGCTTACGTTGTGCGTGGGGTCAACCAGGCCTCAACAATTGCAGGGTCCAACTTTCTGACAACGGCACATAGTTCGAAAATTAGCACCCATTTTTGAGGATGGTCTGTACCCTTTGAATTTCTCCCCCTTTTTGGGGTTTGCGTACTCCCGCCGAACCACATCAAGTTCACAAGTACCGGTACGCCCACGTGTCCACCACGTCAGTTGCGTTTTTGTTTTCTGATCAAGGGTTAATTGTGGTTGAAATCTGCTTGGATTTCACTGACACACACCACATGAAGCTGACGCAAGAGATCAAAGATCAATGAGCCCATGGCACCATACAGCAGCCATTGTGCTCACAAAACGCATTGTTCCAGCAAACAAGCAACGGCTATTTGCCAGGAACCATTGCTTCAGCCAAATAAACTGTTCGGTTTGTAAGCAGGGTGAGGGGTAAACTCTTAGTTTGGGGAAAGCAGTGCGTATTTCCGTATTTCCTGGCAGGCAGACCGGCCTGTTTGTTACAACAATGCGCAAGTGAGGCAAAACAAACTGTTCATTTAGTTTACCGTGGTTTTGGTAGCATTGACCACAGCAGCAAAACTTGGTTTGTTAGTTCACATACCCCTGGTGAACCAGTTGTCCACACATGCGGAACAACACCGACGCCATGGCACCACGTCCGCGGTCAGACGTAACGCCGGGTAGAAAATGCACGAAAAATAGATTTTGCTTTCAAGCCCATCGTACGAGCACACTTGTTTGGGTGCCCAAATTGCTCCTTCTCCGTTGTTCTCCAGGTTGACTCTTTTGGGTGTTTGTCCCAAGGTGGCTTCCAAACAGTTCCCTTTGATCAGCTGTATTGCAACCCCGGAAGATGTTGTACTCAAGGTGTACAAAAATACACGGTTGTCGAAAAATGATCACCTGAATTGCTGCAGGTGCTCAGGTGCTGTGCAGCAAACGAAGAACTTGGCCCCAACCCACATGTGCAGCGTCTTCATTTGGACTTCGTGGACGGCTGCATGCATGGATCCCGGTGGCTGCAGCCCGGGTTAACTGTGCATACATCCTTTGAACTGTGAGTGACGTTGAAAGATCAGAGCAACAATTGAAGTGCTGGGTCCCCGGAAAACGGTCTCAGTTCAGATTCTCGAATCACTACAGCCACATCTGGACCTGTCTGCACAATTTCTTTCATCATGAATTGATTCAAAGCAAGCATTTCTCTGTTGAAAACTATGTTGATCACCGGCCGTTTTCGGATTCTCGACCAACAGCTATACGAGGCAATGCCCAATTCAACGGACAATGTCCGCAAATTCGTACTTCAACCTGCAAACACAACAGTTGCGCTCCACTGGGTTGGGATAATCATGTCAGGTCGCCCCAAATATTTTTTGGCCAATATGCTCTTGGTCCAATCAACACCCATTTGTGCTCATGATAGACGATTGTCAAGCAACTCCTGCTGTCGCTCGTATTCTTTTGGACGAGACCAAGCCAAAAGAACACGACAAACCAAGTATCGTAGTTTCCACACTTGAATTGTGGAAAAGAAGGACTCTCGTTTCCATGGACACGATATCAAGCACCATGCAAGTTTGCCGACTCGTACGTCACGTGAAGGTCCACAGGGTTTTAGGCTTTCCCGTGTGCAGCCTCATCGTCCTCCTTTGGTTCCGTTGTTGGGAATGCCCTTTTCTGGTAGAATGAAGTGGTCTTGATTCAAGGTGAGATTAGCCACGCAAAAACCTCGGTCAACCAAAGTAACTTGAAGAAAAGGACCGACTCCCACCGTGCACGAGCGCGCGTGTGCGTGTGACGATGATCCCAGAAAAAAACTCCCGCCACATCATTTTTCACACTGACTGCAACATGTTGTTTGTTTTACTCGTATTTTTCAGAACAAGAACGAAGGGTTTTGTGTGTGTTAACAAGACAGAGATCTCAGAGAACGCGACCGACCTCCAAACCCAAACTGTTGTGATGGAGAATATACGAGGCAGATCCATCAAATTTTGTCTCTTGGTCCGGTATGGGCGGTATGTGCGCTGTAGGAAAAAAGTCTTTTTTGCGTCAACAACATGAGGTTTATTGTGTCCTCTGACACATGTCAGTAACAACCAAGTCTGTTTGATTTTCACTCAAAAAGTATGTTTTTTCTTGAAAAATCGAATGTTTGGGTGACGCCCATTTCTGAAGCTGCTAGTCTATGGAAAGTCACAGTTTTCAGTCAGCTGATGGAGGGGAACCTCCGGGTCAGTTTGTCACTGGAAAGATCACTCAAAATAGTCTCCCTGCCTGTTAACACAGCACTGAAGGCGATGCCTGTATCGGTGGAACACAGCTCCAAACTCGACAGGTGTGATCTGTCTGACCACAGCACGAATCTAGTTGATCAGAGCATCCACATTGGCAAACCTCTGCCCCCGCAAATCTGTCTTGATCCTCTCAAAGAGCCAGTAATCTGTGGGGGCAAGGTCAGGGGAGTAAGGAGGATGAGGTTGGACCCTTGTGCCTGTTGCCTGGAAGAAGTTGCAGACTTGTTTGGATCAATGTGCAGGTGCCCCATCATGGTACAGGATCCAGTTGTTGGCTCTCCACAGGGGTGGTTGACATCTTCTGACTTCATTCTGGAGCCTGCGCATCACTTGGAGATACCTTGCACCTGTTATCCCTTGGCCATCTGGAACAAATTCCATCAGAATGATGCCTTGACAGTCAAAAAAACAAATCATCATGACCTTGATGGTTGACCTCTCTCGGTGGGGGATACGGTGTCGGCATCCTCCAAGTGCTGTCCACTGCAAACTTTGTCTCTTGCTCCATGGATCATACACAAAAAACCAGCTTTTGTCGCCACTGACAAGGCGCCTGTGCAGCTGTGGGTCACGTCTGAAGGTGCAGAGGATTTGCCTGGCAGTCTGCAGTCTCCGTGCTTGTTGGGGAAAAAGTTAGGTCATGAGGGACCCAGCGAGCAGGACGCTTCTTCATCCGGAGGGTTTTGGTCACTGCCTTGTGCGCGGAACCATGCGAAATCCCAATCTGGTTTGCCAAAGCTGTCATTGAAATGTTAGGATTCAGTATCACTGCAGCTTGAATGTTGTTGAGGACATTGGCAGTCAAGACAGAGGGTCTGCCACTGCAGGGGAGGTCGTCACTCTGATTTCCAGTCTGGAACCGGTGATACCAGCGAGTGACTGACCGTGGAGACAGGGTGTTGGCTCCATGCGCAATCCGGATAGCTCTGATAGTCACTGCCAAGTGCACTCCCAAAGAGACACAAAACCTGATGTCAGCTCTCTGACCCTTCTTGGCATTCACCATGTTGAAATTCAGGAGGATGCCACTCACCAACAACAAGAAACACAGCTTCAAAGTTGTCGACATTTCCCTCCGACACACTCAATTTTTGACCAGTCAAATTCAGCTTAAACAAGTGTGTCCAAAACCAGGTCAAGTAGGTCACATACAGGTCACGATGCATGACCATGTCAACATCACTCATAGGTCCCCTTGTACCAAAGGACATCCTCATCACACAAGGGATGCAGACGTGGTGGACAAAGAGACAAAATTTGATGGATCTGCCTCGTACGAGTGCGAGGACGATTTCTCTTCTGGCAAGACCGTCGACTACACTAGCGACCTGACAGACTGCATTCATGGTGGTGCGAGGAACCACCTGTCAAGAATGCAAACAAACGCGTCTGGGTCACCGGAAGCATCATTTCTACAACTCTGCAATCACAAAACCAGTCGTATGTGCTCGCAACGTGGCAGAAATGGGTTCTCACCTTACAAAAAGGGTTCCTGTGAAATCACACAATGACTTTTCGAGACCTTTGTACAGTGTGAGAACCTTGCCGTCGCCAGAAGTGAAATCGTCCTCGAAGGTCCCAAACAGGTCGATATGATCGGGACAGTTCAAATACTGAGCAGCCCGTAACTCCCCTCCCTTTCTCAGTGTCTGCACATACAGAGAGAGAGAGAGAGAGAGAGAGAGAGAAAGAGAGAAAGAGAGAAAGAGAGAAAGAGAAAGAGAGAGAAAGAGAAAGACGGAGACAGAGACAGAGCACTGTGGTGACAAGCAAGATCCGGCGCCCAATGTCGGCCGCGCGTCACGACACTTCGCTACGAGAGTGTTGTGGAGAAAAAGAAACTGACCCCGAGTGTGTGAGTGCCCTGGAACAGAAAAGAGAATTTTGAACGCAGACACGTGGCGTCGCACGTCGAAAGCTGTGGCCACTACATTCATCATCACCTCGTTGCTGGAGGTAGAGGTGATCACTGCCAACAAATGCTTGGAAGTGACACCCGAAATACTGGAAGTGCTTGCGAAAGGTCAAGTGTTCCGCTGGTCCAGTTGGGGTCCAGTTGTGCTGGTCTGGTTGCAGTTCAGTTGCACAACCAGACCACCACAACTGGACCAGTGCAACTGGACTGCAACCAGACCATTGCAACCAGATGAGTGCAACTAGAACAGTGCTCACAAGCGGACCAGCCTCAAGATTGTCTGGTCAAACTTTGCCGGTCGGTTCGGCTGGCCTTGGTCTGGTCCCAAAAGTCTGGGTTCAGTTCCACAGAGCTCTAGTTCTGTGAGTCCAGGCCCAGTTCCACAGCTCTGGTTCTGTGAGTCCAGGCCCAGTTCTATATACAGCTGTCGTTTTGTGAGTCCAGGCCCAGTCCCACAGCTCTGGTTCTGTGAGTCCAGGCCCAGTTCTACAGGTGAGTCCAGTTCTGGTTCTGCAGGCCTGGGTCTGGTTCCCGCAACACCAAGTCTACGCACGGCCAGAGAAGAGTACGAGGAACCATGCAGACAAAAGCAAATGACCCAGGGCAACCAAACAACCACAACCAGACCACAGAAGCCATATTTTTGCAACCAAAAATGCGCAACCAGACCAGCACAAGCAAAGCAGTCTCTTGTCTGGTTGCACCAGTCTCAGAGGTTTGGGTCTGGTTCTGTGGGTCTGGATCCAGTTCCACAGGTCCACTTCTGTGAGTCTGGGTACAGTTCCTGTGACACACAGAGTGCCGGCACACAAAGGGAGCAGCAACCAGACCTGTGCACCCAGACTTGAACAACCAGACTTGTATTTACAAAAATTTGGACAAGCACAACCAGACCAGTGCAACCAGATGAACACAAGCAGACCAGAGCAACCACAGCAGTGCAACCAGACTGGCACTGGTCTGTCAGGTTGTGCCAGTCTGGTTGCACCAATCTGCTTGTGTTGGTCAAAGTTGAGTCTTATGGGTCTGGGTCAGGTTCTATAACGGGTGGGTCTGAGTTCAGTTCTGCAGGTCCAGTACTGCGGGTGTGGGTCTGGTTTCAGCAACACGAACAAAGTTCAAACTGTCGTACAGTTGGCAGCGGCCAGCGGTACAACTGTTCAACGTGAACTCGGAGCGTCAACATCGACACACGGTCTCAAAAAAAATAATCTTTCCGCACGTTACAAACACGAGGGTGATTCGGGGGTTTTCGCACCTGTCAATTTGGGAAGACAACACCCAAAACAACTGCGTCAAATGTTTCTTTAATAGAAAAATGTTTTTCTCTTGTCCGTAGGCGCACGTGCGCACTTTCTCAAAATGTTAATATTCGCAGTGCGGGTGTTCAGAAAGAGAGTCTGCACGCGCTGGGCCTGTTGGGTTGTTCACATCAGGCTGGAACGTTTGGTGATGAGCGTGAGCAGAATGGAGCCTCCAGCAGCAGTGACGATTCCCGAGGCGAGGAACGTCCACGTGTACTCCGCCGTCATGTCGAACAGCGCCCCGAACAGCGGACAGAGCAGCACCACGAAGCCCAGCGCAGTCTCAGCCGTCCCGTACGCTCGGTCGAAATCAAGGATCCCCACAATCTCCGCCAGCACAGGCCCGAACAGACTCCAGAAGATCCCCTTGCCGTACCCGAAAACGCCCGCCATGACACAGATGAGCCAGTAGTGGTGGAGCACACAGGGCATCGAGAAGAAGGCTCCGCTGATGAGGAGCTCAGCGCAAGCGAAGGCGATGGTGATGACGAGAACCGATTTGTTTTTCAGTCCCATGGTGAGTCGAGCCACAGCATTCGTGATCCCAATGATGGCGATCGGTTGCCACACGAGGTTGTCCTTGTAACCGACGTGCGCGATGTAGTCAGGCAGGTACGTGTACATGGTGTGCATGTTCACGGGAACAACGAATCCAGTCGCGACAACAGAAGCAGCGTATTTCCAATTTTTCAACAAGTCCACGGCAATGAAATCGTCAAGGAACTTGTCGATCGCCTTTTGACAGGAGCGACAACGTCCCCTTTCTTGACCGTCCTCATCCACGCTTTGAACGGTGGGACCAGCGAGCAACAGACATTCGCTCTCGTCATCCAGGTTCAGCGGTGGGATCAGGAGACCAAATATCAGGGTCTGCAGTGCGATCCCGGCCAAAACGAGGCAAGTGCCCTGCAATCCGTACTCGCTGAGGGTCCAGTGAGTGAGAGGCGCGAACAGAGCAGCTCCGATGGAGGATCCTGAGAGAACGAGTCCGTTGGCCAGTTCACGTTTCTCCCTGTAGTACGTGTTGGCACAGATGAGGGTGGGGCCGTACAACAGCGTGTACCCCAGGCCGCCCATCACGCCCAGACACAAGTACACGGACATGATACTTTGGCGACACATCCCAGCACCGAGAAACGCGGCACAGAAGACAAGCGCGCCCAGGATCACGGGCACCCTACATCCGTACAGACGGTGGAGCCCACTTCCGACGAAGGAAAACACCTTGTAGCTGGAGACGAAGATGGTTGGCACCCAAGCCACTTCTTGGCGACTGTAATCTCTCAACTCAATCAGCTTGCCTCCGACAATCCCCAACGAGTAGAAGGCTCCGTCCACAATGAGATGAATCATAAATCCATAAAAAATAACGGACCATGTTTCGTCCACTCGCACAGGTTTCATTTTGCAGATCAACTTGCGCACGAATTGAACTCGATTGTGTGGCCACTCGGATGAGCCAAGTGGTTTTTGAGTGGTCTTTTTAGTGTGACCAACTGGGTTTATTTAAAAAACAAATTTCTGGCTGCTCACAAGCCAGGACACTTGACTCCAATTCTGCCCAGGGCATTGGTCATGCACAAATTGGCGACGCGTGAAAGATCCTGAGATTGCAAAGGAAATGAAATTGTCAGAAGGGCACTCAGCAGGTGTTTAAGAGATAACCTGGAGTGAAAGGACCAAAGCTCTTTGATCGGCCCTTCCACAGGTTGGAACGCCTCAAGAGGAGACAAGAAATAGCCGAAACCAAAAAATAAGGCCCCGTCTGTCAATCTCATCGAAATCAGTCACCGTGCAATACGAGGGTACTTCAAAACACCACGGATCAGAGGAGTTTTCAGTGAACAATAGAAATTCGCGCTTCATGCACATGACTTGAGAACAAGTTTCATGAATCATTGCCGTGCGAATATCCGTCCATCGATGAGTGAACCCGAACCCTGACAGAACGCACGACACACTGGACGACAACTCACACATACGAGTAGCAGGCGGAGAAGGAAAAAATTCAAGCATATCGCTGTGTGGTTGTGCAACACCAACGAAAAGAACCACGGTGCCCGTATTTCGTATTTCTGCAACATGTACGAGGCAGTTGAATCACGCCTGCAATAACTCTGATCCACATCAACAATCTTCATTTGGTGTCTTCATACAACACGCTTGCAATTTGGGGGGAGGCGGGCTCCAGTTTCTTTTTATCGCACAAAACGTTCGAATTCATTCGAATCGCAACAGCGTGATCAGACGAAGACGAGCGTACATGTTTCACACGGTTCGCTGCACACCTGATGTTCAAACTAACAGCGCGCAAGTGTCCGTTCCCTGCACTGAACTCAACGCAAAGCGTTTTGAGAACAAAACAAACACCGATTTCAGAGTACATTCGCATTGAAAGCCAATATCGACACAGACAACACCGCAATCCCAACATTTCGTTATTCTGGGTGCTTTATTGTGGTCTGCAGCAGACGTTTTGGCACAAACAGACATATAGTTGACACTCCGAAAGCCACTGAAAACGACATGCTCTTGGAGCTTCGAACTCTCGTTTGAATTGTTGGTTTTCGAACGCCGTCCACAGATGGAGATCCATTGAGGTCCAATAATGTTGAGACCACATCCTGACCTCGCACGAGGTGCTTCAGTTCGGTGTAACATTTCAAACCACACCCTCCTGACCCTCTCATATGCACCCACAAACGAGAATGCCCCTGGCATTGTGTCGCGCGTTGAGTTGCATCCCTGTGTTCGAAGTCCAACATTCAGTTTCCATGACGTAGTGACTGGGGGGGGGGTCACACAGGTTTCTTTCCAAGGGCAAGTTTGGCTATCTGTGGCACTGATGTGGCAATTGGGGCACCGCGCGTTTGGAATTGAGGCCTGCTGAACCTCCCCAATGACTACATGGGGACTGCGTACAACACAATCCTCGGCCAAGGTGATCGATCTCGAGCTTGAAAACAACAACGGCTGTCCTTCCGACAGTCACTTCAGCAAGGATCTGACTGAAGCCATAAACTCTTTCACAGGCCAAAACTGGAATGCAACTGTTTCCCAACGCGAATGACACCACAACACGTTCTGTTCCAGCAATTTCACCCAAGGCAATTTGCTGGGCAAAAACCGACTTTCCGCTTCGAACAACCCACAGCTGGCACATCCCGTTTGCTTTGTCTCTCTTTTGCGAGTATGATTTTATCTGAAAGATATGTTTGTGTGTATTTTCAGCAAGCAAGCATACAAGCACATTCCATTGTTCCTTTCCATAGGAAGGAAGGTGTTCGCTGAGCTGAATGACACAAGAAACCGGAGAACAGAAAGTGCACAGTTCCTTTACACTTTCTGACCATTCACAAAACATAACTCGTTGGCCGGACAGGGGGGGGGGGGCGCAAACCCGCAATATTCACAGATGGGCCCATGAAATTTACTGGCTAATTTATGAAGAACGAAAAGCTGCCAAAAGACACCCCCTCCCATCAACATCGTTTCCCTGTTGTCTCCTTATTTGCCAAAATGTGAGTTATTATTTTGGTCATCAGAGATCGATATTGTTGTGGGAAGAAAGAATTCGTTGCTGACCCCCCTGTCCATAAAGTACAGGTTATTGAACTGCACAGCTCTGCAGATGCCGTCAGTTCTTGTTCGCTACCTCCGCAGCTTTCACGGAACTCACGACTTCTGCGCAGCTCACGAGTCCTGACGTCTGGAGACACGCGTGAGACATTTCGCCGTGACCTCGAAAGAGTCCAAAAAGGAATGTACACTCGCGGCCGTGGAGCATCAATCTTGTCTTCTCGTTCCGATCAACTTCACCTGTTACGAGTGGATAGTTGCATTCGTTGCTGAAGTACCTGAGTTCTTTTGATGTAAGGGTTCTCCATGCAGGTCTCCGTGTGATATTTGCATCCCTGGTCGCAGAAAGCTTCCCGTGTTTCCATGAATACGACCAGTGGTCATTTGAACATTATCGGCCGTGGTTTTGGCCGACTCCAGAGTTTTCGTGATTCAGACTTCTTCGTGGAAAACAAATATATTTCGCAGACATATATGGCAGACGCAGAAGCCTCCTGCAAAGGTCACGGGGTTCGGAACACGTTTGCTGAATGTCTGTTCTATCCCAGAATCTTCCAGTCTTCCAGAGCTGTTCATGATACGTATGTCGCTGGCAAGTGACAACTCCAACACGACACACAACAACGAAAACCTCGCTTAATCGCACACGCTTGTTGCAACCCCACCCACATTCCATCCATGTCGAGATTGTGCACATCCCTTCCCACCCGCCGACATTGCGTTTTCCTGCGTGTTTTGAAGAAGATACAGCTCTACGGAATGATCCGTCATTTTTCGGAATGATCCTGTCAACGCGATCAAGCATCACAGCAAAAACAAATGTCTGTCCATCCATTCATTCTTACAATCACGCTGTGAACGGTAAAGTCAGGAGTAGACACCCTGCAAATGCACTCATGACGCCAGGCACAACGAAGGTGTTGGTGTACTCTCCAGTGAGGTCGAACATCTCTCCCTGCAGCGGGCACAGTAGCATGACGAACCCTGTGCAGACCTCACAGGTTCCCACGCCATTCTCAAACTCGTGCCGCGGAAGAATCTCAGCCAGGACGGGGCCCTTGCAGATCCAATAGAAACCATTGCCAATTCCATTTACAGCGGCCAGAACGCATACCAACGGATACACTTCAATGGCAAATGGCATGCTCAGCAAAGTCACGCCAGTTATCAATCCACTGAGTCCGTAACACAGCATCAACAGTTTTCTGGTCTTTCTCTTGAAGCCAAATGTCAGTCGAGTCAAAACGTTTCCAAGGGCCAGCACACTGATGGGAAGCCACTTCGCGCCACTTGGATAACCAGCGTGAAGAATGAACTCGGGCAGGTAGGTGTAGATTGTATGACCCAACACCGGATCGATGAGACAGGCGGCTACAACAACGAAGGTGTACTTCCAGTTACGAAACGATTTGAAAGCGAAGAATCGATGAATACAGCTGCAATCGCAACGCGATTTGCCTCCATCCCGTCCGTGTTCAACACTGATGGAATCTTTGTTTTCAGGCACCTCTGCAGACAGCTTGCTGTTCACTATCACACCGTGTTTCTCAATTTCCGTCTGTTCACTGAGCGGAGGGAACAAAGCTCCGATCACAGTCACATTCAAAGATATTCCTGCAATGATGAGGAAGGTTCCAGCCAGACCCAGTTCGTCCAGCAGCCAATTCACCAGGGGAGAGAAGAGAACTGCTCCGAAAACTCCCGACATGACGAGCCCATTGGCCAACTGCCTCTTCTTCTTGTAGTACGTGGAGGCTGCAACCCAAGCAGTCATATGCACCAGGGACATGGCCATCCCTGCCATCACACCCACCGTGATGTACATCGACACTGTGTCTTGGGACGAAAGAGCTGCGGCTGTGTATCCTACGCCGTAAATAATCCCTCCAGCCATGATCGGCAACCTGGATCCAAACCTTCTGTACAGGGACATGGACACGAAGGAAAACAGTTGTCGAGTGACCATGCTGATTGTCGTGACCCACGCCACGGAAGCCTGACTGAAGTTCCTTTTGTCCATCAGCTCCGTACCAATGATGCCGAACGTGGCGTGCAGTCCAATCGCGACCGTTGTGGACAGGAACCCGTACAAAATCACGAGCCAACTGCAGTCAACATCCACAGGTTCCATGTTGAGTTGTGGAGGTATTGATTCACGATTGACTCAGTTCAGTCTTCTTTCCGCAGGGACAGCGCTGAGGAAGCTGGGGAACGTTATTGATCTCACGAGCCCACATTGGACCTCTTCAAATCCAGACAATCATTCATTGCCTTTCTCCCGCCTTCTCTTTGAATCAAGTCAGGTCACTGAGACTCCTTTCTGCTCAAACACAGCTGTTTCCAGGTGCAAGTTAACCCTGGAGAAAAAAGAGAGTACTGCAGCTTTGCGTCCGACACAAGGTTCCTGGATGTGCTGCAGCTGAACTTGTTGTTCGCTCAACAAAGAACAGGTGAATATGCTTCCCAGGCACATCACACATCATAGCTTCAACACGTAGATCTACTTGTATAGTTTTTCATTGCAATACAGGCAACAAGCATGTGTGACCACATACTCGTATTACAATAAACGAGATCTGATCAAAACCGTCCCACCTATGCAGCACGAATTTGCGGTCGCTGGAGTAGACGCATCAGTGAGGCAAAAAGGTGCTGTCCTGAAGTCGTTCAACAGTCAACTTGACAATCAGTAAGTGTCTCTTCGTGATCTAGTTAATGACAACTTGACAACACACTCAAACTTGCAGGACATAGCCTTTGCCACTGAAGTGAATCACAAAGGCAAATCTTTCTCTCGTTTGTTGAGGCAGATCAAGTCGTCTCCTTCTTGAGAGGCTGGCAGCAGCACGAAGGCTGCACCCTTCCTCACGGACACAGCAAATGACCGTGTCTGTGAAACTAACCACATACCACGGCTTCCGAGCCAAAAGTTTCCTTTCAGGTGCACAATTCACAAGCAACAGTTCGTCATGTTCTCAGCTTCACCCTTCACAAGCAACTGCAACTTGAAAGTTTGTTTTCGAGTTTGCTTGTTCTCGTGGCTGACCACGCACACATACTCTAATGCGTTGAACATCACGCATGCAATGACACCCCTCGTTGGGTGTTGTGGACGGAGGTGGACACTCTAGTCTTGTCTGTGACACAGGATGTGGCTGCAGGAGGCTTTTGTTTGGGGCACACCAACCGCGAAACGGAAACGCACGTGCTGTAGCAAAGCCACTTAACAACCGAGCTGAGCGCCAGCGAACATGCAGGAATCTACTGCGTTGTTCGGAACTTGCAACGACAAGGTTCATGCTGACGCTCATGTATCAGCAGACAACAACACGTACTCACGCATGGCAGCAAGACAAAGTCGTGCCAAAAACTTGCACGTTTGTGGAGGGGTAACACTTTATGGGCAACAATGTGTCAGGTTCACGCTCGTTATCGGGGATCTACACACAAAAAACTGGCCGGAAGTTGCCCTCAGAATCAAGGCCAACACATTGTCGTTTTGGTCAACGACACGGCACCAAGTAAATCAATGTAAAAAAATTCCAGCTGTAGCTTTTGCCGAAGCGAACACACGCTCAAAATCCAGAAGAGCACTGCTTATGAGCGAGGTTCTTCTGATTTTCATGAGGAAACAAGCAGTCAGAGTGAACGTCCCTTTCTTCCTTGAGCAACCAGAGAACAATTAGAGTCTAGCGCGCGACAAATGGCAGCCACAACTGAATGGGAGGGTGGGCATTTTGAAAAAAAATTGACATGACAGTGATCACTTTTCACCTTGGTCACTTAGAAAGTCACTGCCCCACATTTTGAGCAAAATTGAAAAAGTTTGTTCCCAGAAACCAAATTTTGAAAATATTGAAAACCCCTGATAGTTGTTTGTCCCTGGCCTGCGTGACCTGACAAGCCCACCAGTACATCAATCTTGATTTTTCAATGCAATGATTGTGAGTAGTCATTTTTTCCTCAACCAAACATAGTTTCAACAATTGCAGGGGGCAGGGTTTGGCCTGTCTGACCTCCCTGAGCCTCCTGACCCCCTCTGACCCCACCACATATGTCCATACATTGGACATCAGTCAACGCACTCAGTGTGCAACTGTGCGCCAGGCCGGACGCTCAAAAACAAAAATTCCATTTTCTGAAAAAGGTCCACCCTCGTCATCATTGTGTTCGCATCCAGAGGGAACAATTTCGTGCACCAAAGCGCGCTCGGATGGCTCAAAAGGCCAAAATGTGCACTTGAAAAGCAAGAAGCCAAACTTCCTCCAGGTATATTGGGGCACAGTGTCCACACCAGTTTCCAACGAAAAAGCACATTTCTCAAAAACAGTCTTCTAACAAAGAATTCTTTCACAACCGGACAAATCTGAACAAATTGCGACAACACACAGATTTTCTTTGTGTTTATCCTGCTCTTGCCCTTGTCTTCGTATGCTTGAAACTTTCCACAAACTGATTGAATGAAGGAGGTTCTCTTGGCTCGAGTTCGTGCCTCTGCAAGTCGATGAGCCCAACTTGAGAAAATACTTTGTCGGAGCCTAAAGGACACGACGACAAAAGCGCCCATTTGGCTTCGTGCATTTTGAACATTCACGTGTCCACCTGCTGCCAAAGTGTTGAAAACAACGTCGCCAACACACGTTTACTCTCTTCCCGAGTAGAGCTTATTCTGGTGTACGTGCGTGAAGGAAACACCCCTCAAGTTGACCACATCGCCACGTCAGATGGCAAAGACTTTGCTTTGAAGTGCCCGGATATTTTTTGTCTGTGGGAGTACCCTACCGTCTCGTGTATAAGACGCACTTTTTTGCCCCAAACTTGAACATCAAAAGAAGGGGTGATCTTTTTTTCTTGAGTATGAATTTACTGTATTTTTGATGAACCTTGGTACCAGAAAAAAAGACAAAATCTTGGGGTGCGTCTTATACATGAGTGCGTCTTATACATGAGACGGTACGGTATTTTCGACCTGAACTGCGAAGACGACCACGCCCATCACAAACCTGGTTGAGATTCTCCAGCAAAACACTTGTGACAACAAGAGCTCAGCGATCAACGAGCCCGCGGTTCATTTCAGCAGTCATTGTGTTTACAACATGTATTGTTCCAGCAAACAAACCACATGCTGCTGTTGTTGGTTTCTTGAACATTTACCATACCAAAAAGGATTCCAATGGAAAACAAATGGTTGGTTTACCTGCCCCCCTCCCCCTTTGTACAACAATAGAATAACACCACAATAATTGCACTAAGCCCGTGGCTCGGTGGAATGCCGCTACATTGAAAGGTACGTCATTTGGTCAGGCTTGTCTCACAGTGTCTTTCCAGGTCGGTGGCCACCCTCCAGTTGAAGAAGGCTGTGGGCCTTGTTGGTCCCACCACTTGTGGGTTCTCTCTGTCTGATTGTCAACCTGTCCAAACTGCAATCACTCACGCACTCAACGAAAAAGTGAAACCCTCACTTGCCCTCGTTTTGGGGCGTCCTCGTCTCACAGCAGTCGAAGTCTCACTGCAAGGTTCTTGGGGGTTCTCCCGAGTGGATCTGGCTACAGACGCAGGAAAGAATTGTATGATCGTGTGCCATCTGCGAGTATCCCTGTTTTCAGAACACAGCTTGTGCCAAACCCAACGAAAAAGAACAAGGTGAGCTTTCATTGTTTGTTTCAGAGAGCAACAGAAAATGTGGTTCGCTCAACAGAAAAGAACAAAATCAACCTTGCCCTGGTAATTTCCAAATTAAGTCGGCAGTCCGACTCAGATGTTTGCAGCAAGCATAGATCTACCTGAGCCACAATAGTCCAAACCAGATCTTTGGTGAATGAAACCTTGCATTCGGCAAATATGCGTGGTTTGTGTATCTCTCAGGTCTGGTCATGGTCGCCTGTTCTGGTGCAGTACATTCTGCAACGCACATTTCTACAATTTTTTGCAAGTCAACGTTCATTTGGACCACAGACGATGAAGTTTGGAAGTTTCACCCATTATATTATTGTTTCAGTACTACAAACGCACTGTTCGTGAGACCAAAAGTTTGTGTCCTGTGGAAACGGTTTCTCCCCCACCCAGGTGACAACGATTTCTTTTTCGGCCTACAAGCATTGCCAAAAGACTCCCTCCGTGGAGTCGAACACAAAAATCCAGGCACAAGGAATGACCACACGTGTATACTCCAGTGAAAATCCATCTGTTTTCCCTGAACTGAGCCCAAATTCCCGAACACATGACACATGTGCCCAGTGCGATGTCAAAACCTTCATCATGCAGGACCTGAACATTGCAGTATTTAGGACCTTTCAAGCTGCGATACAACTCAAATGGACGCCACACAGCCCAAACACTGAACAAATTAGGTTTCCACAGATCCAGTACTGCAGACTAAACTTCCGATACCTTCATGAAGCATTGGAAGCAAACAGAACAGTGATAGTACAAGATTTGTTTCGTTTTTCATTTTTCAAGCCGACAAACAATCTGGCATCAGCAACAAATCCAGAGTGAGCAACGAATCCTGGAACATACATGTACAGTACGTCATTCGACCGCGGACAACAGGAAATATTTGTCAAACAACATGCAACAACATCTGTGGATCAGGCATAAATTGGACGTCCACTCGTTGCTGCTTCTTCCTTGCAGAGCATTGTCAACACCTTGCGGCTGTGTCTCGCCTCTGGGTGTTTTCTTTCTGAACAGCCAAAGGTTCATTGCACGACTTCTTCAATGGCAGAAAAAAATCTACGAGAAGAGTATGCCTCACTTCAAGCATTGTCATATTCAAAGCAAATTCCTGCCAGACTTCATGCTCTTAAACACTGCAATGGATTTTCGTCAATTCGCAGAAGTTTCAAGAAATTAGCATTCAGCTTTCTCTCTTCGCTTATTCGGCCTGCCAACAAAATTTGTTTCATTTGTGTAAAAGTCCCAAAATGACGATCCAACCATTCAAAGTTGGCGTCAGGTTTTGTGAAGCGCACAGTGGAAAATCCTTGCAAAGTTCGCGTTTCGGAAAGAACCACGCGCACCTGTCACGGAGGCGAGCGCGAAACAATTGATGACGTCACAAAACTTCAAGACGTTGTTTTCGTACAAGATGAATGCAACAGAGTTCAAACTTGTTACATTGTAATTCAGTGCATTTGTAGATCACTTCAGTAGATTTCTGAGACGCGAAAAACCTCAACAACCTCGGTAGATCTAGATATCTACCACCAGCGTCTTCACAACCCTGAATACGATGCCACACAGGTTGACAGAGCTCCAAGTTTTGTCAAGCAAAGTTCGGCACGAAACTTGACCTCCACATGGTCATGGTCCAGATCAAGATGAAGAATCCGGATGAAAATCTTTTTGCGTCGATCAACATCTTGATCTGAACTCCAGCTGTGAATTCCAGGAAAACGTCCCCCTCATCCACGACCAAGAGTCCAGTCCATGCTCACGCTTCCACCGACTGGCTCAGCTCAAACTCTGCCAGAGTTTGTCCCAGGACAACCTGGGAAACTTGAACAGACGACATTGAGACACCACTTGGGCTGTTCCTGTTAATCTACTGTTGCTTCCTTTTCAACAGAGAAATGGATTTCGACGCAAGTCTTGTGACGTACGTGCAAATGACTGAAGGGCACATCGACTGTGCGACGCAGCTGTGCGTGGAGGAGAAGTGGAACGTTGACTCGAAGTTGCTCAACAGGTTCTACCAGGATTTTCCTGCGGGCAGCTTCGTTGCTGTGATACAACATCGAGTCATAGGTACTCACATGTCTCAGGTACCTCCAGCGAACGCAGACAGCAAAGCGGATCCAACATCCAGTGTGGCCAAACAGGGGGCTCCAACCCAGGTTTTGGCGCAGAACACAAGTCATCTTTTCGATGGCATCTGTTCAAAGTTTCAAATGAACACAGACCAAGGCAGGCAAGCAAGGTAACAGGTCCCCACGAACTGGTCCAACTTCAATGAAGCCCTGAGGAAACTCCGTGCATAACTCGGGGGAAGAACAAACGAGAATGTTCCAACACACCACAAACCGGTTTCCACATTTCAGGGTTCTGCTGCGCCAGTGTGCTGAATGAGAACCATGCTTTCATCTGCTACTTCGTGGTCACAAAGGAGTACAGAGGGAAACGCATCGGAGGCGGCCTGCTCCACACAACCATTCAGGTGAGTTGCTTTGCTCTCCCTCCACTGTTCCGTCCACAATGACATTCCGTGTCCACCGAAAACAGTCCAATCAACCATTGGAAATTCACATAAATTTTGCTCTCATTTCTCAAAACTTGTGCACGTGCGCGCACTCTGCACAGACACTGGGAAATCGAAACGTGCACCTGTACTCAACGCCTGGCGCCATCAGTGTGTACACACGCGCCGGCTTCTTCCGCACAGAACCACCCAACATCGTCTACGCCACGAGATTCGAACCTTACGTGGCACCATTCTCAGGTAGACCGCCCCATTCTTGTGTGGCTTGATGTGGAATGGTTCAAGTTCAAATATGGTTATCAGCCGCGGTAGCGGTCTGATATTGGTTTGCCCCTGTATCCGCGTCCGTCCGTCTTGGGCGGACAAAACCTCCGTTTTACCCCTGTTCCAGTGATCACAGACTG
>JAAUXT010088830.1_pt1 | contig 19431 bp, 18 predicted proteins | sample 7278171 | NCBI WGS metagenome assembly JAAUXT01 (sample SAMN14350112, study PRJNA611818) | marine sediment metagenome | isolation source: surface marine sediment (1.8m) | place: French Polynesia: Moorea | collected 2018-08 | reverse complement strand
TGAGAATGGTCATGATCGGAACATTTGCACATGTTGAAGCTCTTTGACACAGTTTCCACTGTTTTACAGTCTGCTTGGGTACAAATTGGGTCACATTGCACAACAATTGCAAAAGGTTCCGATCATGACCATTCTCAAAATTAAATGATACGAGGTTGTATCCAACCATTGTGAGAATTATCATGTTCATGATTGGCCTGGAAGGACACGGGTGGTTGATTCAAGACAACTGATTCCTTTCACGTTCTCAGTGCAGACTGGCCAATTGGCTTCACCAATGAACATGACAATTCTTAGAATCGTTGGATAGAACCTCGTAGTTCCTCGTATTGCTCCAGTGGGTACAGGGTGATCCAAGTCCCACACCGCTGACCCAAGCGAACGCCGCGAGAGAGGGGTGGCTGCTTCAGCTGGAGCAGGGGTGCTGTCAACCCACCCTCCTCAAAGCGGGGTTTCTCGCACGGGAGTTGCTGCTGAGGATCCAAAGCCTTGTGAGAGAAGTTGGGGTTGGGCTGATCCAGGGGCTTAGAACTCCGCCTCCAACCGAAAACCTTTCCGTGGTCATGAGTACAGGTATTCGAAGAGACACCCATCTCGCTTTCGAAGTCAACGAGGATCGGATCCTGATCGCCTCTCCTGAGCCCAGCCCTGGATCCGCCAGACGACGGGAAGCGGTCGGGGATTGGGGAGGTGCTTCCGTGCTCAGGTCAGCGGGACTTACGCGCAGAGATTGGGGAGGAAGCCAGGGATTGGAGATGAGAATTTCTCAGATCTCTCACTCGTGCGCACAGGTGGGTCACATGATCTGGGCCTACGCCTGCGCCAGTTCGCAGCAGATCAACCGTGGCGGCCACTGTGTCCCTGTTCAGTTGGGCTGCGACGCAACACCATCGCCTTGCACACTGACACAATTCTATGACACGTCTGGTGTGAGGAAGCTGATCTCAATCGTCTTCTGCAGGATGTGCTGTGAACTGAAGAAAATGTTGCGCTGGATGAGTGGTGGAAGAACCAGGAACAGAGTTCGGGGTCCGGCGGAGCTGTTGCTGAGATCCAGGGTCGTCACAAGGTGTTGTTGCCCAAAGACGCCTGTGGCGTCCTTGCAGCTTTAGGTGTCCAAATGATCCCCTCTCGTTCCAAACACATCAACAGGAATGGATCAAGTATTGTCAGGAGTTCTGACTCCTGCAGCTTTTGGTGTCCAAATAACCTCATCTCCTTCCAAACGCATCACCAGGAACAGCATTTGGTCAGGAGGACTGACCTCGGGGGAGGGCGAGCGCCTCAATGAAGGTAGACATATCTTTCCTTTGGTGGGGGGGGGCTTGGATTCGGGTGGTACACCCTACTTCTTCCCGTGACCACACGAGATGTGTACAGTCACAGACCTTGGGACGCAACCCGGTGCCCCGCACAGCTTGCATGCTGCTCCTCGCTGCCAGCACGGCGCTGTCTCCCCGGCCGGCGTGGCGTCGCTCCTCGGCGTGGCGTCTCATCGGCATGACGCTCACGCGCGCGGCGCGGTGTTCCGCGGTAATTGCGCGGGGAGGCGGTGCGTAATTAAAACCCGCGACGCTCGTGCCCGCCCTCTACTGGATCCAGGTGGCCTTCAGTGCATGGGCCCCAGATCCTCCAATGCCTCTCCAACTTTGTTCTTCCGTTTTGCACAAGACCGAGGTCGGTCCTTCACTAGCCAGATTCCGGATCAGCTCCAGTCGTCCGATCACCTTCTCTCGGGGCAATCCGCGGAGTGGCCCATCTCTTGGCTTCACAACTGTGCTTCCAATCAACAAAAGTTCACCTGAGAAAATGCGTTGTGTCCAGAAAAGTGGAAGACACGTGACACAATGTGTTCGGAACGACAGCCGACGGGTCACGTGGACTGAGAGGCTATCACCGCGAAGACAAACAGGTGCGTCTTGCACAGGGGTCTTTGCCCTCACCTGGTGTTACTGGGAATCGAGTCTTTCTCCCGGTTCATTGTTCTGTGGCGAGGCCCGGAACAGAGGAAGAGGCCTCAGCTGTCGCTTGTCCTTCATTTCCTTCACTGATCCCCCAGGTCCACTCACAATGACCAGTGGCTCAAGTGTCCGAGGCCCCAATCACACCGGACGCGTTGCGTACTGCGGCCACGTACCTGGCGCTGAGGCGTCACTTGCAGCGACGCAGCGCCCAGTCACTTGTATCCGCACCACAGGCATCTTGGTGCAGACATGTGTTTGTCTTGCGGTTTGGACACGCGCGATTTGTTCTCTGTGGTGCACAAGCGACGTGGGGACGTTTGCAGCGACGCAACGTTTCAACAGGGATGCATCACGCGCGCCTGGAATGACGTCACTTGCGTCAAAAGCGGCGTGACTTCTGTGTACAAGTCAGTGGTTCGGCGCTGTCCTGGTTCACCACGCAGTGCGCATGTGCGGGAGCGCGACGCAGCACGCTTCCGGCGCGCCCCCGCTCGGCGTCAGAGAGCGCCGTGTTCAGTATGCGGGCGGCGCGGTCGGGCGCTGAATGGACGCGATTGAAGGAAGCTCCGCGCGGACGCAGCGCAATCAGGAGCCCCAGGATTACTGCACCCTGTGCAGAGGGGGACGGGTCCGCGCTGTCTTCGTTGCGTGGGGCTGCGGCTGCAGCGCCGTCCTCACAGTGTGGGGCAAGTCGCTGTGTGGGGAGGGACATTTTCAAGAAGAATGCCTGTCACTCCCCCTGGTGGAGAACATTCAGACTTGGCGTCAACGCGTCTGGGTTCGTACGCACGTGCAGCGTTCTTGTTGGATGACAGGAAATCATTTGGTCCACTTTGCAAGAAGCCCTTCCAGTTCCCACGCCACCAGGACGGCGCTGGAACCTCGCCGTAAGAACGGAACGTAGACACATCTCAAAGAAGTGTAATCACGACTTCAACAGGGTCGCCTCGTGACTTTTGTCCGTCGCACAGGGGACTGCGTCAGGCTCCGACGGCTGGTCCCGGCCTGAGGAAAGAGCAGCATTGTCAGGGTTTCACTTGATCAAACGTAAAAAAAAGTTTGAAAAGAGTCCCACTTCCCTGAAGACAAAAGATGGAAGAAGGAAAATTTGGAGGGGGTTTTGGAAAAATGTGCAACTCATCTACTTTGCGGGAAGGTTTTGGTCCTGGCACGGCAGATTTGAACAGGGGTACACACTGATACACACACACACACACACACACACACACACGAGCGCGCACACACACGCACACACACACACACACACACACACACACACACACACACATCCTTGGTTGGCGTCTCACACAGAGTTGCGTCCGGTAAGAACCTGACCTGGGCCTCTTCCTCAGTTCCTCGACCACATCCATCAGCCTCAGAGTTGAGGCAGAACCACCGTCTATTGTTTGACGCAATTCTGTATTCCTGACCCGGTTCCGTTCCTGGAAGAGACGAGACGCACAAAGCGTTCCAGGTTTACAGCGCGCCAATCAGAGCCTTGTTTGTACAGATGCGCCGCGCCCTTTGTTGAGGGTCGTAAAGACGTGTGATTGGCGGACGGCGCAGGGCGCTGATCCCACGTGATTAATCTGCGCGAGACGCCGCGCGGAATCAACCCGCGGGATCAGTGACCGCGGAGTGAGGAGGGAAGACTTTGAAAGAAGGAAGTCAGCAAGGGAAGAAACATCGAAAAAGATTTACGTTTCAATGTCCAATTCAGTTCGACGTGTGGACAGCGCACGCACACGTCCACACACGCACACACAAAAGGTCCGCTTCTCGACCTGTTGCCTGTTCCTGCAGTGTTCGGGCGCAGCAGAGGAACCCAAGGTTCCCAGGTATCTGTTCAGGGGATGCGAATCAGCATCGTTGACAGTTTGATTCCCACATGTTTGGTGTCAGGCGTTGCGTTGCTGTTCCAGCAGAACGCGACACCAAAGCTTGTACAGAGTTTCAAGCTTGACGCATTCATTGTGAACGCAGCCCGGAGCCTTTGTGATTCTGCTGCAGTTTGAAGGATTTGGAGGCTGAAGTTGTTTGACTCTGTGTGTCGAGGTGTTGGATCGTTCTGAGAACCTGATCCCAACCACATTGTAACTCGGTACACAAACCCCGCAACCACAAATACACAAAAGTGTCGGGAAAATAAACACACGGCGACAAACGGATCCGAGTGAAAACGTTTTGTTTTGAAGCTAAAATTTCGTGTGTCGGGTATGAGTGACGAAACAATGAAAAAGCAGAGGAATGGAAACCCAAACTTTTGTACTGAGGCAAGAATGGAGTTGAACGCGCCGGACAGTTCAAGGGATGTTCAGTGCACACAGGATGCACCTTGCGTTGATTGTTGCGTTGTGCGCATGACGCCTCCAGGTTTTCCCTGCAGCCCAAGCGTTGAAAAGGGAAAGCGCTCCTCCACTCTTCTTCAGTGGTTCATGCCGGAAGCCAGTTTTCCCCTCGGTGGGGTCCATCCCAAAACTTCCTTGTTGTGTCCATGCTGTAATGAACTTTGAAAACATCTAAACTTACGGTGAAAAGTGAAAAGATTTTTGTTCAACGTTCGCCGCGAAATATTTTTCCTTGGGCGTCAAGGGCGGGGAGCGCGAAAAAAAAGTTCCACATCTCCGTTCTCAGAAAAGCGCGGGACGCGACGCTCTCGAGGCTCATGTTTGCACACGCTGTTTGTTCACGTCGTTTTCCTCCTCCATTGCAGGAACTACTTGAACTTCGTCACAGAAGAACTCAAAAACCCTTACGAGTGAGTATCTCTCGCGTTTGTGTTGACTCGGGTCCCGTGGGGAGTGTTGACCGAGGGCGGATGCACGTGGTTGGGGCCTGAGGGTTGTCCCGATCACAGGAAATATTTCATTGAACCCCCTTGTTTTGCACTGCAGTCCAGCTGAGGTCGTCGGGGGTCGCTCCCCGGACGAACACACACACACACACACACACACACACACACACACACACACACCTGGATCCGCCCTTGTGGACCCAGCGGAGACGGTGAAGAGGATCTTCGAGGGTCAATTTCCGGTTGTTGTTTACTGCTCTCTTTGAAAGAAACCTGTCGTTGTTTGAGCGCTCCCCCTGGACACAGTTCACGCAGGGGCTGCAAGGACGCCGTCCTTGCGTAGGAGAGACCACGTGAACAGTACTCTGGAGTGCGTGTTGCGTGGGGTTGCAGCTTCATCATTCCGGCAAAAGACGGCACTTCAGCCCCAGGCTGTTGTTGCCGCGTTGCAGAAACCTCGTGCACGCCATCTGGTGGTGTTGCTGCGGTTGTTGTGGTTTCCACTGGACGATGTTGCTGCGGTTGTTGCAGAAACCTGCCGCGCGCCATCTGGATTTCGATGCCGCTCGTGACGACGGTGTACGTGCTCGCCAACGTGGCCTACTTCACCGTGCTGAGTCCCGCTGAGCTGCTGGAATCCAACGCCGTCGCTGTGGTGAGTGGGCGGAGGAGAGGGCGGGCAGGGTGTGGGTGGGTGGGTGGAGGAAGACTGGGTGAGTGGGCAGTGAAGAGTGGGACAGGGTGTTTGGATGTTGGGAGGAACCATTTCTGCGTGGTCTTTTGTTGTGTGGCCTTGTACCGGTAACAAAACTCCGCGTTACACATGATACACCAGAGTGAAGAAATTTGATGCCCCAAATCCCTCAACCCAAACCCTCTCAACTTTGACCTTGATGACTTCTGACCTCGATGTTGACCTCTGACCTTGATATTGACCTTGACAGACGTTTGCGGACCGCACGCTGGGCGTCATGGCCTGGATCATGCCGCTCTTCGTCGCCGCGTCCACCTTCGGAGGCCTCAACGGCGCCATCTTCACGTCAGCCAGGTGCGTAACCCAGCAACGGTAACCTAGCAACGAGGCGCGAAGAAACGTCACAACGTTTATTGAACCGACGGTTTTCGCAGCTCCATGTGGGTGAAACACCACGAAGTAAAGCAATTCTCAACGAAAACTACATGTATCTTCATGATGGGATGAATTAAGATCGGAGATCAAACGTGCAATCGGATAAATTTGAAAACTAACCGCTGCCAGTCGATGTGCATGTGTGGTTGGTAGAACTAGGCAGCTTGAGCTGCAGTGTGACAGCCTCGTTTAGCTCAAGTAAATATAATAGTGGTATGCTGCGTCTCTCACATTTAACCAACAAGAAATGACTTGACACAATGCAAGCCCTAACACACAGAAAGGTCCACAGATTCATGTGGTGGACCATTGGAGTCTGTGGGGTCTGGGTCGGTTGCAGTGCGAGTGACGAGGGAATTGACACCGAAGCTTGAGCGTGGCATTGCTGTGTGTATCTAGCCACCTCTGCATGCCCTTCTGCCACACGTGTTTCCAGGCTCTTTTTCGTCGGCGCGCGCGCAGGCCACTTGCCCGACTTCATGGCGTTGATCAAGCTGCAGACGTTCACTCCGATGCCTGCGCTCGTCTTTGTGGTAAGTTGTCTGGGGGAAGGTCCGTGGCACCACGGCTGTGGTTCTGTCATCGGACACGCTTGTTGCTTGCTTCTCAAGGATACTGTGGCTGTTCTTCGGGTGCATGGGTCTCTGTGTTAGTTTTGAGTGCGTTTGTGCTTGGCTTGTCCTCTCACATGGTGCTTGGTCCATGTGCGTAAGTTGTGGTTTCACTTGGTTGGTTGCTTTATTTTCAGAGGCTGAATACGCAGTTTCTTTATTTTTGCTGTTGTAGAACCAGTTGACACGTGTTTTTGTTGTTGTTGCGGCCGCAGGTTGTTTTTCGTGGGCGCGCAGCAGGGGCACCTGCCGCAGGCGCTCGCGCTCATCTGCACACGTGTCTACACGCCCATGCCCTCCCTCATGTTCGGGGTGAGTACGCATGCGCGCGCTCAACACGTGCACGTGATACGGTGGATGCATGCGTGCACGAAATCCCAACAGACATGCGTGCGCCAATGTTGGTGGTTTGAGTGTGCGCGCACTTTCAGTCATTTATTGTGTACCTGGTTTGTTGTGTGCAATAACAGGTTTCCATATTGATTTCTCTTCGCCATTTGGGAGTTTTAGGAAGGAACTTGTGACAGGTTTTGTTTTGAAGTGTGTGTGTTGTGGCGATTTGTCGTGGGAGGGATGGAGAGGAGAGTGTGTGGTTTTCAGAGATTTGTTTGTGGAAGGTGAGCCTCTGCCCATGTTACAACTAATTTTCACCCACAAAGTTGGACGCCCACCCCACCCCCTTCCTCTCCCCATCCCGAGCCTCGGTTCGGGGGGGGGGGGGCAGAAACTTCTCACTTGCACGTCTGACGTTCGTGTTCCTTGAAGTGTGAATTGTGATTCATTGGAGAGGAAAAGGAAATCTTGAGATAACTGGCAAAAACAATAGTGATCACTATCGCGCCTGGAAACCTGAACAGGACACAAAAGTTTCTTGGTGTCAATGAAGGGGGCGGATCAAGGATATTTTCTGAGTTCAACTGAATCCCAATGTTCCGTTTCAACTTGTGCAAACGAAGGTGGGTGTTTTCAAGGTGGGGGGTCAGTCGTCTCCACCCCCACCCCCCACCCCCGTCGGTTCGCTCTTGGCAGAAAAACAAATGATGTCAGGACTTTCTCGTGCGCCGGCCGACGAGACACGTCACCAGCGGTGAACATCACGTGACTCCGCTCGTTTCCGGTTGATCACGTGTTTCCGGTGGTGTGTTTCAGTGTCTGATGAGTCTGGTAATGCTGTGCTCGAGTGACGTGTACACCCTCATCAACTACACGAGCTTCGTCGAGTCGGCCTTCATCGGAGTGTCCGTCGCTGGGCTCCTCTACCTGCGCTACAAGTGTCCAGACATGCCCCGCCCCATCAGGGTACGTCACGTCACGTCACACGTAAAACGTCACACCCAATACGTCACGTCACACCCTGTACCTCACGCTGTGTCACACCCATCAAAAGTCGCCCAAGAAGGTCAGGGGGATACTGTCCCCGCCCCACCAAGGTCATTGTGGCACTGGTCCCGCCCCATCAGGGTGTGTCACGCTGCGTCACACCCAACAAAAAGTCACCTCAACAGGGTCAGGTGTGACACAGGCCCCGCCCTACCGTGTGGCACTGGCCTCGCCCCACAGGGTACATACGTCACACCCCAAAAATAGTCGCGCCAACAAGGTCAGGGGGATACTGGGCCCGCTCCACCAAGGTCAGTGTGGCACAGGCCCCTCCCCTTCAGGGTCAGTGTGACACAGGCCATAACCCCTCAGGGCCAGTGTGTCAAAGGCCCCTGCCCTCACCCAGGCACCAGCCCTTTACTCGAGTCGTCTTGTTTCTTGCAGGTGCACATCGGGTTTCCCATCTTCTTCATGATCATCATGACGTTCCTCATCCTGTTCCCGCTCTACGAGTCGCCCTTCGAGTGCGGCATGGGAATCCTCATGGTCGCGACGGGCGTCCCCGTCTACGCGATCGGCGTGCTGTGGCGCGACAAACCCAGGGTCATCACGAACAAGATCAGTACGTAACACGTGTGTGTGTGTGTGTGTGTGTGTGTGTGTGTGTGTGTGTGTTGTTGCGTCTGTACGTTTCTGCGTGTTTTGACGCAAAGACCAGAAGCATGAAGACAGGAACGAAAAGCTTCCTGTCAACAGACAAACGAAATTGAAGTTATGGCTTTTCAAGTGTACCCTTGTCAGACAGGCTGTGATCGTTTGGACATCAGTTCGTTTGTCTCCGTCACGTCGCCCGGTGTGCCTGTTGAATGAGTGGTTCTCACTTGTGCTCTTCGTGTGTTGCAGGGAGCTTCACGTTGGCGACGCAGCGGTTGATGGTCGCAGTTCCCGAGGAGGAGGAAGAGGGCGCTGAGGTCAAGGCCGAGTAGACGCTGCCCTCCCTCCCGAACCTGCACACACACACACACACACACACACACACAGCGGTTTGGCCACAGCTCCTCAATTCCTGATTGGACGACGTCGCGCTGTTCTCTGCGCATGCGTGTCGCCTTGGTTCATCCGGATCCCGCGTCTCAACTGATATACAGCCGTTTGCCAGGGCTACTTCTCGTTTCCACGGAGCAAGAGACCAGTATTCTAGGGAGAACATTCTCGGGTAATCTTTTTGCTTTGTCGTGCGCGGTAACTTTGGGACACAGACCTGTTCCGAGATTGAATGCAATGTCGGGAATACTGAAGTGCGAAACAGAGATTTTATTCTTTCATTCCTGAGTGAATCTTTGGAATACGAAATGTGTTGTGCGCGTACAAAGCTCCGAAACCATCTCAATCTTGAACCAAACCGCATTTTGTTTTGTCACCGTTCTGTTTGCATTTTTTGTTTCGGATCGAACTGTTTTTCAACGGGGTGTAAAACTTAGCGTGTGCCATGATGTTGAGAAATTCGAACTGAACTGCATCGATACACAAAGGATCAATCACCTGTTTTCACTTGTCGTACACTGAGAATCGAAGGATTCGAGACGAAACAAGACTCCATGTACAGTCCTCGTTTGTCTGTCCACAAAACAGCAGCATTGGTGAGTTGTGATTCACGTGTACATTCACTCACTCACTGAAGATGTACAGATGGGAGGCGTTTTTGTTCTCCAGATGTCGCGGCACGTGTGTCGTGTCCGTACGTGGCGTGTGTAACTGTCAAAGTGACATTTTGACCAATTCAGGAGCATTGGTTGTTTGTGCTTTTCCTGGGCCGACGACCTCTGAGGATCTGTGGTACCATGGTCACCCTCGTTATTCACGCACCCATCAAAAATGTTGACCCAATTTAAATTTTGGGTGTTGAGGTCCAACATAACAATTGTGAGTTAGTTATGTGCAATGCTCACCTCTTCTTATGATGTAAGTTTGGGTGCAAGGGTGAAAACTGTACAAACAAGAAGAGAGACTGAAAACTATGGACGGAATCTCTCCCTTCAAGACAAGACAACATTTGCATCAAACAGACGACGCTGTTGCTGTGGATACGTGTTGCTGTTGTCATGTGAACGCCCCGCGTGTGCCACGCCCCTGGATTCTGTTGTCAGGGCAAAGAACGTTGTGTAATATGCGTTTGTTACGTTTGGAACCAAATGTTCATGTGATGGTGTGTGAGTCAGACAGTGGGTGAGGAACAACTGAACATTTGTTGTGCCTTATGATTTACTCTGTTCAAGAATTTCTTTCGCTGTGAAGTCGAAAGTTGTTTGTGAATGGTTGTAAGTTCCAATGGGTTTAACACACGATTTTGACTTGTATGAAAACGTTTGAAAAACTATTTTTTGTCGTTTATTGGCAGAAAAACAAACCGCCAGAGTGGAAACAGGCGTTCTGAATGTACCGTTCAGTTTTTATGAAGCAATTGAGCCAAATCAGGAATTGCACTGGTCGTACGGTACGAACTGTTGACAAAGCGGTTGAATTGTCTGCTCAGTACGGGAGTTGTACGCAAGGGATGAATGAGTGAGAATGGGTGCAGTGTTTTGGGTTGCGGTGTTGAATCATAGATGCTTGGCGTGTGCTTCTCCTCGTGCCCTGTTGCTGTGTACGTAGTTTCTGGACGGAACACGTGTCACTCACGTGCGCGTATTGTCACGTGTATTGTTCTTGATGCTTTGTTTTGAGCGAGCTCTGTTTTGCGTCGATACAGGAGTGGCTCCTGTCCTCAAAGCATTCACAAAACTTTTTTTTTTTTTTTTTTGCTCTGTTCAGCTTGCGCTGTGTAATAAAGTTGATAAAAGCTGCGATGCAAACTCTTCCCGACTTTCATTTGCCACACACCACAAATTTGGGTGAATTTGAGCCAGGTGACGAGATCAGACCCACTCCACAGATTAGAATTTTAAGAAGCGTGTGTGGAAAATGGGTGACAACAAAATTTGATCTTCACACGGATAAACCAGAGTGAACAGAACTACTTCAAGCACATCTGCACTCCAACAAGAAAAATGTGTCACAGTTTCAGTTTCATTATCCTGAGATGCACTGAATGACACCTGCAGCATAGCATCATCCATTTGTTTTCGCTGCCGTAGTAAAAATATTCGTGAATGAAGGATGCTTACGACAACAAGCAGTTTGGCGCCAAAGTTGCACAATACCTCAGTCCAAATTCCTGACTGTAAAATTGATACTGTCCATGTGCGATGTTCATATATCAAATTATTTTGTTGAAATGACATTTGTTTTGTATTTTGTGTGCAGACCTGTCCAAACATATCTGTAGTTTTCAATGTGCTAAGCGGCCCGGCAGGTGCGCGGTCCCACATCGTGGGGGTGACGCGTTGAACTGACTTCTTGTCAACCACATGTTTCTCACCAAAACCTCTTCAAAAGCGTCACAAGTGTTCTCTTGCGTTATCTTTCTGAATATTTTATCAAAACAGTTTGAGATAGCAAACAGTGGAGCTTTGAGAAGCTGAAAGTAAACAGGGTTTGTGCAGGACGTCTTCCCTCTATCTGACACCGGATGACAAGGTGGAACGTGAAGCTGCAAAACTACAAACGTGGAAAACACTGTGGGACAAAGAGTCGGCACATTTCGCAGTGAATCGGCAGAATTCACACAGAAAGGACGCGTTATTTCGCAGACAACCCACGCATCTTGTGAACAGCTGGTTCAGTTCTGCTCTCAGTCCACGTATCTGAACGTGCAGCGCAGAAAACAGTGCATCGTTTGAAATTCAGTTTGACAGCAGCCAAGATGGTTTCCAAACGCAAGGACTCGGAGAAGTCCAGCGAGAATTCTGCCTCGGACGACGGTGGGGAGATGAAGCTGAAGAAGAAGATCACCCTCCTGAACGGAGTCGCCATCATCATAGGAACCATAATCGGATCGGGCATCTTCCTGACCCCGAAGGGAGTGCTCGAGGGCACTGGATCCGTGAGTAGTCTACCCTCCAACTCTTGGTTTTGCACATGTCATGTCAGGGGAGTTCACAGCCATGTTCATCAGACTGTTTGCACAAATCAACAGGTTGAACAAATGTTGACACTGTCGTTTGATCGCGTCTATTGACATGTTGCATCAGCAAATTGTACAGCAGATCCTGCTCAGAACACGCGGTGCCAACCCTCCCGTTCTCAGACACAGCCAAGCGTGAAGCGTGGCAGATTTGGAACTGAATTGAGGGAAATGTCAACCACGTGTTGGGCACATGCACAGGGGTGTGCTCTCGCCAAAAAATTGAGCTCACTCTTGGGGCGAAGACACGAAACTGGTACCATAAACGTTGTCTGAAGCACTGGGTTGTGCGCACAGGCCGCACCGATGTTCCATGCACGACGTACGAGTTGTCCCCACAGGGACATCTCAAGACAAGCAAAGTTTCTTTGGGGGCATCTTGATGGAGATTTCGCGTGGTGATGTCGCATGCTGACCAGCAACAGCTGGCTGTTCTGTTGCAGCTTTGTGTCCTTCAAACTCCGCTTCAAAATGTTGACCCCTTGGTGCACTCAGTCAGACCTGCAATTCTGGACCCAGCCACAACATCTGTCGCTCTTTACTTCACTGTGTCGTAACGTTGCTCAATTTGCGGGATTTAACGCGCACGTGTGCAGGGAAGCTGAACCCTCCAGCTGTTCTCCTTTGGGGCGGATGTGGGGATGTGGTGGGTTGCACAAGACTTCGTTGTCATTGCGTGTCTCTGTTGACAGCCGTTTGTCCAGGCCATCTGTCCAGAAGACACCTCTGAGACAAAATGACCTTTTCAGTGCTGGCAGCAGATCTCGCCCTCAGAATTCACAGGGTTCATGAGACCATCAGAGAGATTCAGACTGTGGCCCGTTTGTGTGCAGATCCAGATGAGGATCAACCTGGATCCGGATTTCTCCAATCTGGATACCTGATCCGGGACGCTCGCCATAACACCATTAGTTTTACGGTTGCATAACGAGCCGAGTTAAACGCTTTGGGATCCAGTGCACAGGGATCGTGGTTTCCTTCTCAGAAGCGCAGGTGACGCGCTGTTTAGACTGTCTCGGAATTCGGGGTGTCGGGTGTTTGGATTGCGTGCTCAGCTGTCGGGAGAGATTTCCGAGGGAGACTAACAACGTGCACTCGGTGCACTCGGCGAATTCACCGATTCACACTGGATGAGTGGCGCGTGTTTCACCAGAGGTATTGCGTCGTGAAGTCGAGAAGGAGCGGTTCCGGGATTTGGTCAGAGTGGGGACCCCTCAGGGGCGTAACTCCAGCTTTAAGTTCAAAAGTCATAAGTTTGCGCCTGTACGCAGCACCTCGTGGGGCTGGGGAGGACGAAATGAAATGTTCTCAAAGATCAGGGGCTGAATCCCGCTCTTGAATCCGTCTCTGTTGAGGCAACGTCTGTTGTCACTCCAAGAACAGGCAGGCAGCAGCATCGGACACCAATGAGCGTGACGCATCTCGTGTGAACCCAGCCGGACTTTCAGCACAAACACGCGTCCCTTGAGCGATGCCGTCGTCGTGTCCCAGGTTGTCGGTCCTGATTCTGCCGTCCCCGTGATGAGACGAGACTGACCCGCGCGACGCATAATGGCGCCGCCTCGGGGCATCACACATGAATTACAGCAGAGATGCAGCGATTCCTTTCAACAAAATGGCCTGTCAGTTGTCCCGAAAAAAGTGCACTGATGACAGCAGTGTCATCGAAAAACGTCTCACTCGGCATTTTGTGAGATTTGTGGGGTCGAATTGTTTCCGCAACAGACAGTCGACAGAATCCCTGCCGCGATTTTGCGATGTCCTTGATGATCCAGACATCCAGACCTCTTTGAACACCCCCGCCCCTGTTGTTTCACTCAGTGGCACGTGTCCGCACTGCTCAGTGTTCTTGTTTGTCTCTGCAGGTGGGGATGGCGCTCACGGTGTGGGTTCTGTGCGGCCTCATCTCGCTGATCGGCGCGCTGTGTTACGCTGAGTTGGGCACGACCATCATGCGATCAGGAGGAGACTACGCCTACATCCTGGAGGCGTTCGGGGAGCTGCCGGCCTTCCTCCAGCTCTGGGTGAGAGCAGTGTGTGGTGTGTGTGTGTGTGGGTGGATGGGTGGGTGGGTTTTGGGTGTACGTGTGTTCCTGGCGTTTCTCCAGCTCTGGGTGTGAGCAGTGTGAGTGCCTGTGTCTGGATGTTTGTGTGTGTGGTGCGTGTGTGTCAGTGCGCGTGCCTGATGTTTTGCAGGCACGGGAAAGTGCCGTGGTGCGTGTGTGTGCGTGCACGTTGGGTCTGCGATACTGTCAGGCAAACGGCGTCCACAGTTATTTCCACAAGATCATCATGACGATCTGAAGAACGCCGCACTCCCGTCGTTGACCTGCAGTAGCGGACGCCGCGTCCAGTGCGTTCGTGACTTGAAAACGACGTCAAAGCGACGTGACATGAACGTGACGTGTGATTGGCAGGTGAACCTGATCATCATCCGGCCGACGGCGCAGGCGATCGTCGCCATGACGTTCGCGATGTACGCGCTCCAGCCGGTGTTTCCGACGTGCGACCCGCCAGACGCTGCCGTCAGGCTGCTCGCTGCTATGTGCATCAGTGAGTATGCGTGTGCGTGTGTGTGCATGAACTTCGTTTGTGGGAACTTCGTTTCTGCCCCCCCCCCGCCCCAATGATCTTTGATCTTTGTGTCACTCGTGTCAGGTTGTGCTCTGGTCGTAAGTAAATCAAAGCGGAAACTGCGTCAGTGACAGGTGTGGGAGGGATGGGCGTTCGTGTGGTCAGTCATCATTGCAGCTGGTTCCCACATCCGCGACTCGCAGGCAAAGGGGGGGGGGGCGACACGGTTCTTCTGTGATCACCGCTGTGTGTGTGTGTATGTGTGTGTGTGTGTCCCCAGCAGAGAAGAGTCAAACCAAATTGATTGCAGATTCGTTTGGAGGTTTTAACGTGGAGTTCACTTTCCTGTGAACACAATACAATCTGTCACAGTTCTCGCTGCTGTCTGGATTGTCGACGGCGATGTTTATTTGCGAAGCGTCAGGACACCTTTTTAGAGACTTCCTGTTCAGACTGAACCGTCGCTTGACGAAAGTGTCCTGGCCTGTCAAGACAAAGAAGGTTTTCAGCTTGGTGGCGATCTGAGTTGCTGAAGAAATGCAAAATTTACCCACAAATTACAGCATTTGTTGAAGCATTGATGTGTTGAAGCCGTGCAGTGTTTGTGTGTCATCTGAACGAATTGCTGACCCGACAGAAATGATTGTGTGCTCTGTTGAGGGTACTTTTACATCTCATAATGAGTACCCTCATGGCTTTTGGGGAAATGACATCTGACAATGCGGCAGGCTCCATTTTCACCAAATTTGGGGGTTATGGCCTCAAAATGACTTTGTTCGTCTTGGAGCTGACACACATATTTGGGTGTTATCGCCTCGAAGTCGGTCAGTTTCTTTGGACCTTACCTGATGTTCAAATAAAAGCGCGTGGTGTCATTTTGTGACCCAATTCTTTGTGGGGAACTTTGCTTCGTGAACAGAACGCACGTTGGTCCTCCGATTGCACGCTTGCAATGGAAACGAACTGGGGGCTCAACTGAAAATCAACTGCATGCTTGCGAAACGCCCGGCCTGGTCCGTCTCAGTGTTGCCAGATCCGAAGCGAACAAGGCGCCCAAAACAGCACCGAAAATCGCCCAAAAAGAGCCCAATGTCAAATTCACAGAGCCCAAAAAAGAGCCCAATATAAAAAATGTCAATAATGACCCAAAATTGAGTTTGTATCCCATAAAATATTGTGAGAGAAAAATGAATCAAGCTGAATTTGGTTGCTTGGCCCAGTTAAAAATATTATTGCTTACAAAGAGCATTTTTTTCAGCTTGTTGTGAAGTAATTTCAATACAAAAAGGTTTTGGTGAATTTGTTTAAATCTTTCTATCTGTCTATCAAGATAGAAATATCAGTTGTGCTAAATTCATATGGAGCTGTGGCAAACTCATTGCATTCTGTGTTGTGCAGCAAAGTGTTGGGTGGCATCAAAATTTAACATGACACCCAATGGGCCACAGGTAGCTTGCCACAGACAGTCACTGACAGCCAATTCTTGCCACAAGAAATGTGCAGAGACAAGCATCAATAATGCTGCAAAATGCAGGATGCAAAATGCAGCTCCATATGAAGCCAGCCTAACTCTTTCAGACATTTAGATTTGAATATACAAATCTACCAGCCTCATCCAAAAGGATGCAATCCATTTATTATTTTTTAGCAATATGTATTCAGAAATTTTATATTCTCAAAAAATCATACCTATAAAACTGTGAAAGAAAACTTTCAGACAAATTTAAATATTTTCAAAATCTTTTCTGAAAAGTTGAAAAAAATTCCAGAAAATTTAAGAAATGTTTGATTTTTCTTGGTTTTTCTTAATTTTTATTGATTTTTTTTTATATTTTTTTCAAAATGCCCAAAAAGAGCCCAATTGGTGGAAAGAGCAACTCCAGAAAGAAAAGAGCAACTGAGGAAAAAAAACCGCCCAAGTTGCGGTTTCTCGCCCAATCTGGCAACCTTGCGTCTCACTCGTTCTTCGTGAGTCTCTCGCCGTTTCTCTCGCCCCGCGTCTCTTGATGCGTCTCACCTGAGGTTTGACCTGAGTGACCTCAGGTCGAGGACACTACGTCCTCACCACCTTCCTTGACCAGCGGTCAGCGGTTCCGCCCCTGGGGCGGTCTGTCTCACCAGGGGCTCTTCCTTCGCTTTGATACTCAATTTAGCAATCGTGTTGATATCACTGGTTTTCTGTGCGCGCTTCGCAAGTTGTGTGGTGGAGCAGATCCAGAGGACGGCCCCTGCCCGGAAATCAGCACACCCCCGCCCCCCGTCGATGTTGGCGTCGCCGGCGGTTACTCGCACGCGCAGTGTTGATTTGCGAGTTCAAAGATGGGGGCGAGGTATTCCGGTTGGAAACAAGTTCTGGATCCGGGCCTTGACGATTTGCACAGTCAAGTTGCGCGACGCTTTTACGGTTCAGACTGGATGTTGGAGCGCTGCGCACACAACCACCAATGTTCCGTGAGACAAAGGCAAAGTGCATGTATCAAAAATCTCACATGTGCGTGAACTCGTGTCAGAGAAACCAGACTCGTACTACACTTCATTTGTGCAATGAAAACACGAGACGGATCCTGTCTGGCCATTTGTGAAATTATGGTCTATTCGCCGCGAGATTAGCCTTGTGGCCCGACAATCAGCTGTGGCATCTGTCTCAACTCTTCCCATTCACAGTTGTTGTTATGGTGTAATCAAGCGAACGTCAAAACACAAGAACACCTTTCTGGTACGGTTTGGTGGAGGCACATTGTGTGTTCTCAGAATTGAGGTGGTGGGAATTCAAACCTTGAAAATGTACAAGGGAAAAGGGAATTTGTGCCGTCAGCGTTTGAGGGGCACGGAAGGGGCAATTGTTTTGGACGGGTCAGGGGCACCGTGTCCACACCCTTGGATCCGCTGGGGGGAGGTTGCACTGGTCCTAAGCTCCTGCTGGAGCAAAACACATCCGGACTGTTCGAACCCTGCACGTTGCTCCAGGATATGGCTGCAGCTGCTGTTCGAAATCTTCGAAAAATCGTGGAGTCAGAACTGCGCAGGTACAGGAGGAACCACGTGGTAGACTCGATTAACAAACGATTTCGTTGACGGGGGCGGGTCGAAAACACTGCCACAAACATCCACGAAGTAGAATCTAGTGACGCACACTCGTGCACAATCCACATGCAGACCCGTTGTTGTGATGTTCCGTTTGCGGGCCAAAAAGTGGTTCTTCCACAAGGGTGAATACGGTCCTTGTTGGAAAACGTTCCCTGTTCAATGGGACCTCAACACCAGAATATCCAGGCAAAGGTTGGGGTGCGACCCACTCGTACACAAAGGTGTTCACTCGCACCGTACAACCAGATGTGTATGGGGACCTTGAAGGGTGTTGCATCAGAAGTTGTCCACGAGCCAACCCACGCTGACATGTGAGCCCCTCTGTGCATGTGTGTACTCAGCTTCTGCGCACAATAGACGCTGCGCGTGCGCGTCAAAACAACGAGTTGCGCAAATCTGGGGAGTAAATATAGATTATTGGCACACTGGTGTTTACCTGTGTAGATGTCAATGAATCACTCTCCTTGGAAGTCTGCGAGTACAAGTGCACTCGTGCCTCCCACCACAGGATGTTGAACGTTGCAATCAGCTCCGATAAGACAAGAGTGAGGCGATGACGGTTTGTTAAACGATATCTCACTCAATTGTTTGTGAGCAATTCTGCGGGCAACCCAAATGCAAAATGCTGCATTGAAGCTGATGTGCGATTCTTCCTGTTTGTGCAAAATCACAAAATGAATAGAAAGGAAAAGAGGGCCAGGGTGACTGACCACTTCAAAAGCAGGAGCAGGATGACACTCGCCCTCGTACCCGCCGTTGAGTGGAGTTTGCAAAGGGTGGTTTAGCGACTGTGGTCCGCACACTGTCAGATGAGAGCAGAGCAGAAACAACAGCTTTGAAGAAAAGTATATTGTCTTCTAGACAATGGGAGACAGTTGTTTGGGCACAGCTCTTCAGGGCAGTGTTCTATCATTTGGCTTTTCCGCCGCAAGGCTGCGGACCTGTTGATTCTGTCCGTCTTCACTTCAGAGGTTTTGCACTTCTGGGCACTTGACCCTCGCTCTAGAGAGTCACACGGGGCGTAAACATCTGCCACTGCAGGGTGACAAAAAGATGTCTCAAGATGGGGCAAAACAACTTCGGAATTTTTGTGGGCCTGCGATCGACCGTTTGTGTTCAAGGCTGGCGTGAAAGTCAAAGATGAAGGCCGCACACTTACGAGGATCTATCATTTAATTCTGAGAATGGTCATGATCGGAACCTTCTGCAATTGTTGCACAGTGTGGCCCAATTTGTACCCAAGCAGACTGTAAAACAGTGGAAAACTGTAAAACAGTGGAAACTGTGTCAAAGAGTTTCAACATGTGCAAATGTTCCGAACATGACCATTCTCAGAATTAAATGATAGATCCTCGTATGTGGTGGGTGGGGAGGGGCTGAAGTGCAAGCCCCCTCATGACTTCCCTGTCAAGTCTTCCTTTCCTGCAAAAAATACTCTGTGGCGTTGAAAAGTGTGTCTGCTCCAGGTGCATTTTGTGTTTTCCTTGCTCATGCTGCTCATTTATCATTGAGCGGTTGGACTTGACCGGAAGCAGCTGTTTCTCTGCGTCATCCAATCAGCATCGATCTCCTGTCTCCCGCGTCTCCCGCGCATCGACGCGTCTCCCGGGAGACCAGGACTCGCCAGCCTCGTTCCCAGTGGATCCAGGATCAGGGGTGGGGGGCATCTGCAGGGCTCTCTGACCTTGGGGTCAGACAGCACCTGACCTTCAGAGGCTCAAACGGAGGAGCGCGGTGGGGTACAAGCATAGATATCTATTTGAGGGGAAGGGGCGGCGTTTGGGGGTCGAGCACTCATCACATGGATCTGAGGGAACTGAGGGGGGGGGGGGGGGGGGGGGGGGGGGGGGGGGGGGGGGGGGCGGGGGGGGCCGGGGGGGGGGGGGGGG
>JAAUXT010130433.1_pt1 | contig 19434 bp, 18 predicted proteins | sample 7278171 | NCBI WGS metagenome assembly JAAUXT01 (sample SAMN14350112, study PRJNA611818) | marine sediment metagenome | isolation source: surface marine sediment (1.8m) | place: French Polynesia: Moorea | collected 2018-08 | reverse complement strand
TCCTGTCAATCATTACAACAAACATAAAGCTGGGAAAAAATAAAACGTACTTAATGTCTATCAGTACAATATTTTCTTCATTAATAAAAAAACAGTACTGCTTACTTCCTGTCAAGCAGTACAACAACAAAAAAGGCAGGAAAAAATAAACAGTACTACATGTCAAGCAGTACATTTTTTTCAACATGCAAAAAAAACAGTACTGCTTACTTCCTGTCAAGCAGTACAACAACAAAAAAGGCGGGAAAAATAAACAGTACTACATGACAAGCAGTACATTTTTTTCAACAAAATGATCAAAATGATGTTGAAAAAACCGTACTACTTGCACCGGAACCGGAAATAGCAGTACGATTTAAAAATGACAAATGACAATGACAGAGGGAATGAACCGCCTCCCAGCAACAAATGGCCGTGAATATCCTGCTTGCCATTTCAGGTTTCAGCTCAGATGGTACCACCACTTCGCCGACTTTGCGAATCTCCTGAAGGCTTTCATCGGCACCAACTACTTCGGGTTGGCATTTGCATTCAGACAGAGTGGACTGACGGTGATTGTCCTCGATTCTTGTGTGGAAAAAGAACAAGTAACCTGTTCTCAAAAAGAACACTTGATTATGTCCACCAAATAAATTTTTCAGCTTGGACTCCTTGGCTTTGCGTTGGTCACGTTGATGACTGCGCATTGCTGTCGTCTCGTCGTCCAAGTGAAGTATCTCATTGTCAGCGACTACTGCCTCATGTACAAGCTGGACAGCAGTGGTTCAGTCCCTCCGAGAAGTTCGGAGAGATTTCGCGACTCCCTAATGAGACACTTGGACTATCCTGACATTGGGAGAGTCGTGTTCGGAAAAGTTGGAGCAGCAGTGGTCAAGATCTTTCTCTTTTTCACCCAGTGTGGTTTTTGCATAAATTACCACATATTTCTCGGGAATACTCTGTATGACATTCTGTATTCTTCATCGCAATCGCCGAACAACACTGCTGTGACTGATGTACCTCTGCTGGATCCAACGCATGGGTACGACACAAGCACAGTTGCTCTTCGAAACTGGACAAGTGGGGCCGATTTACAGTCAGTGGAGAAAACTTCAAGCTCGTGGAAACCTTCTTTGGAGTTGTTGGTGCTGTACCCATTGCCTCTGTTCCTGGTGTTTGTACTTCTGAGAAAAGTGCGGAACATGGCCCCAATCAACATGACAGCGAATTCAGCAGCTTTCATCGCCTACTTTCTGATCATGGGGTATATAATCTCAGGTGAGCATTCACTCTGACAACATCGACGCTTCAGAAGTGTGCTGCTTCACTCCTGTTTCTCTTTCGTTCAGTTGTGCGTTGCATGTTTGCACTTTCTGGTTTGCTTTTGTTAGATTTTCGACTAACCACAGATGTGGTGCAGTTCAAATGGACAACTTTTCCGGTGTTTCTTGGAATTGTGGCGGCAGCATACGAAGCCATTGGATGTGTTAGTTTTCTTTATACTTTTATATTCAGCCCGCGGTTGTCAGCGTTCCGCAGGCTGTGTGCAATCACGATTTGTGTCTATCTGTGCATCTTGTATGTGTGTCTGCAAAGGGGGGGGGGGGTAGGATCATAACATATGTTCTGACTGGGGCATGACCTGTTTCCTGCTTTCATCTTACCCTACGCCTGCCGGGGTAGGATGATAGCAACCCACTGTGGGCTGGCCCGCGCACTGGAAAACTGACGGGCTTTCTGATCTTTGCATGCTGCAATGTTTGGTGACTTTGGTGCATCTTGCCTGTCTTCCTCTTTGTTCAAATAAGTCGTGGCTTTAAACGCATTGGAGCACTAATTCTCTCTTTTTTGTCTCCCATTGCAGATCCTGCCGATTGAATGCAGCATGGAAGGAAACAACAAGAGTTACCCTGTGTGTCTCCACATCGTCATGTGCATCGTCGGCACCATGCTGTGTGGGATGGGCGTGGTCGGTTACCTGTGGAAGGGTGAACACAGCGCCCAGATCATCATTCAAAACCTCGAGCCAGGTCGGTTGCGTTTATTCGCGCTGAGTTTACATTTCATCCCACGTTTCCACGACACACAGTTGGGCTGTCAATCATCATCATCTTCCATTCAGAAGTTCTGAACTTTGTTTCGCTCCAGGCACTCTCACCATGGTGATAAGGATCATCCTTCTGGTTGCGGTCACGTTCACTTATCCCCTGCAGATATATCCCGTCATAGACATCATGGAACAACTTTTGTTTTCTTCGGGTACGTTCTCCAGATTGCTACACTTCTGCTCACCGGCTTTTTGAAAAATATCGTTTCCTCAACGTGCCAAAAGACTGGAACTTTTGCAGGAACAAACTTGCTGAGCGACACCTTCAGTGATGAGAAACTTCCCCTTCTGGACCACGAGAGGAATTTGAAAGCTTCGTCGAGAGACTCGACATCGATGTTGTCCGATTTTCACGTTCCTGTGAGCGCTCCGTTGCCACCTTCTGTACGTGTTTCCATCGGTCAGAAATCTGGAGCGAATTTTCAGAGATAAGATACAGACTTTCTGGTCGGTGTTTCCACTTGTCAATGGTGTTTGCAGGTTTCGACGTGGAAGAGAAATGTCGTCAGGATCTTGATCGCTTTGGCAATTGCCGGAATCGCAGTTGCAACGCGGAACATCTTCGCTTACATCTCTGCTTTCGTGGGTACGGCAGAACAGTGCAATTATGACAATCACCGCCCAACCCTCTGCAGAATTGTCTTTGTGAACCCGGAAAAAAATTTGGTCAAAAGGACGATAAATTTTGTTGTTGTTTTCAGGTGCGCTCGGCAGCAGTCCTCTCGCCTACGTCCTGCCCTTTGTCTTCCATTTGAAGCTGCGTTTCCACACACTCCCAATGTGGGTCGTCGTGAAGGACGTCATCGTCATCATTCTGGGCGTCGCCATGATGGTCTTTGGGGTCTTCGTCGTTGTGCAGGAAGTGGTAGCGATACTGTGATCACCGAACTTGGCCTTGGGAGCGGATACATGAGTTGGTCAGTGGTGCGGCGCCGATCCAAACTGAACAAATGGAAAACGAACGTCATTGGAAGTGACGGTACAAATCAGGGGACTGGGCCTTCCTTGGATCCGCCCCTGAAGTTGAGATTTTATTGTGGTTCCAAACCACGAAACAATCAAACTAGTCAACGATACCGGTCAGTCGTATTCAACGCATTTCGTTTTCGAGCGAATTGTCGGTGTTTTCAAGCTGTTGGTTGTTTGCCCAAACATGGGGACATGTTGCCCAAACACGTGATACTCGTACGCAAATTGTTTGTTACTGAAAAAAACTCCTTTGCAAGTCAAATGTGGCTCCATGCGTGGAACGGAGGCTTTTTGCTCTTCTTGCGTGAAACCTATTTCTTCTTCGTTGAGATTTGGCAAAATACATGTCACGGAGAATCCGTATTGTCCAGCATCTGGTGTGCGAAATTTACGGAACACTGAACAACACAAAGTTTTCCCTGTCCGGAGCATGGAAAGCTGCGAGTGTATGTGAGGAAGTCATGTCGCGTGTCTAACTGTCCTGATTGATTCGGTGGATCAAACAAAGCAAAAGTTCAGTTTCACGCCTGATTGTTTTATTCTTTTCAAAGTCAGAGTACGTTTTAGCCAGAAAAGTGCACAAGATCTCTGCGTACAGTACTAACTGATCGAGAACTAGCCTATGTGTACCCACCGCAACAATATAAACGGACAATAAATTATACTTTCAACTGTACACAAAACTTACATCTCGAACATTTTCAAAGTTCAAATGCCTTGCCGTGTGACCGAATTGGAGAATTGGTTGGTGAAAAACGACTTGGCCTGTACACGTTGAGATACGAATTTGTGAGTATGTATGATACATCAGTTGCACACAGAAGGAATGACAAACTCAATTTCGAATTTCGCCAATTTTGGATGGTACGTGACACGCCAAAAACAATGAAATAATGTCCTGAAAGATAGGAATGTCAGTTACATAACAATGGTTTCACTTGCCCGTCTTGGTTTTCGTTATCAAACCTCTCGCTTTGTAAACCTCGGCTAACAGGTTCTTGATGTAGCCGATCTCTCTCGTCATCTGCTCCACCTTGTCTTTCAGCTGCGCGTTGCGGTCCTCCAGCGCCTGACATTCCTTATCAATCAAATCAGCCTCTTCGCGCTTCTTGTGACGGTACCTCGTCGCAGCGTCCTTGTTTTGCTGCTTTTTGCGCAATTTCTTGTCCATAACTATTTGGGTTTTGGCAGTGGATGCTTTGCTTTTGGATTGTAATTTCGAGGATTTGCCCCTGGCGTACGGAGAAGAGCGGGTCTTGCTCACTCTGAACGCCGAGGGAGGAACGTAATCGGAATCGTCGTCGCTGCTGTGAGCTTCACTCGTGAATGACTCCATGTCAGACACATCGTGAGGACTGACGGGTGATGGTGTGGGATCAATGTGGCCCAAAAGGTACTGCGCTAAGAGGCTGTTTGACTGGTCAGGGGATACCTGGGCACAGGAGTCGCTGATGTTGTGCGCGGCTGGGCTGGGTGGCTCAGATGACAAGATGCTCTCCACGTCTTCGGCTGATACAGATGTCAGGATGTCAGAGTCCACGACGGACATGGGCCCCAGATCCCCAGGGTCCGAGGACCCCAGGTCCCCTGGGCACATTCCGTCGGAAAGCATGTCCAGTAAGTGGTCAACTGACGTCGGACCATCCTCGGTCAAGACCACAGACTGAAGATTGTCCGCGGTGCTTTGGGCAACAACTGTTGGCTGCAGGTCAGATCCATCGCTGCCGCCATCCCCATCTTGTCCTGCAGCGAGCATCTGGGTCGTCTCCTCCGCCATATTCAGCAGCAGCTTCACGGCGCCGTCACCCACAGGAGGCGGCGTCGCCGGTTGGTCGGCGCTCACCATGGCGGCGTTGCTCAGCAACGCGTGCCCACCGTCCTGCGACAGCAGGTCGAGCAGGTCAACGCGCGCATCGAGCCACGTCGTGTGCAGCGTCTGGTTTGCCACTGCAAGCGACAAACAAGTGTGAGCATTCAACATCAATGATATTTTGTGGTTTTTATCATTCACATAAACTCAGACCGACAGAACCAGGGGAATGGCACAGTCCTCTCCAAAGCGCCAAGTGATCAGTTCAGTGTTTGCTGTACCCACCTCCAGTGTGGCTGTCGATGCTGCCGGCCAGCTCATCGTGACCCAGAGGGACGTCCAGGTCAGTTGTTGCCCAAGGGATGGGGACTGAATCCTCTGCATCCTGGGTCACCTGCGAGAAGGTGGGAGCAAATGTTGATGCCTCATTGCAGTTGTTACTGTTGTATTTCAGAAACTTTGCACAATTGACCTGGAGCGATTGAGACGTGTCATGCTCTGCGATCCAATTTAGTTTTGCCCCTCAAATTGGCCAATTTGTTTCCCGATCGACGACACAAGGGTGTGCACGTGCCCTGTTTGGATTGACAGTTACCTTGAGCTCAGCCGAAGTGGGCGGAAGGCCCACGAGCAAGTCCCCGCCGAACAGGGACAAGTCCATGTCGTACAGACCGAGATCCATACTTCGTGCTTCTGTCTTCTTCTTCTAATTGGGTCCCAACGAAGGGGGCAAGAGAAACAATCGCATGTTGAAGGCTGAAAAAGAAAAAAGCACTACGTTCAATGCAGGTCTTTGACAATCACGGTCACACCCAGGTTTGGAAGGTGTCGACATCGCAAAATTTGGAAATTCGGGCGCGGTCTTTTCTTGATCATGTTTGTTTGGGCTTCCCCCCCCCCCAAGTCAGACATGCTTGTCATTTGACCTATTCGTTCAGCTTTTCGCCTGGAGCTGGTCTCTCACGTGTCGTTATTTGTAAACAATTGGGCTGTCAACCACGAAACGACCTTCGTGACCCCATTCCCAACACAATTCGTCCAAATATGGAAGCCATTCATTCCTTCAACGTGGCTTCATAGATTTTCCTATTTTTCGCCTTTTTCTCGGCAGTTATGAAGGCAACGTTTACTTACTCCATTTTGCAGGCCGTGCCTGGCACGCGATGCGCGCGTTCCGTCTCAACTAGAGCATCATCTTCGTAGATTTTTCCGCCTCTCGGCTCTGTATTGTTATCGCATTGGTGGCTTGTTGAGAAATATGGCGCACTTTCTTCTCGCAGAGTTTTCAGGAAAATACCCGTGTGATTCATCCTCATGTGATCTTTTTTCTGGTCAAGAGAATTTCGAACACCCGGTCAATGTACCCACAGACAGTATTTCTCTTAAAATAGTTGACAATTTGCGAGGTTACAGGGATAATTTGGGCAAGAAAGCTCAGTTTCTGAAGGACTATGTTATGTGCTCGGACGAATACAAGGAACATGTGCGTTGATGGCATTGCATCAGAAAATTTCCTATTGGTGTTGCGCCGTGCTCCAGAAAAAGGTGCGTGTTTATTGGTCTGTTGTTAATCAACGTCATTGTAGTCTGAGAGAAGGAATCTCTGTAATTGTCTAAATTTAGAAAGAGAGCTCGGAAAGGCGCAAAAAGTGTTTTCGGCCGGAACCAGTCTAGATGTTTGAGGCGAAATGAACCGGACAAATCGGCGGCGTCACGTTACCCAGCGACGGCTGATGGCGACGACTTGACAGCTGAGCCAAAGGTTGGATGTGTACATTTTCACAAAACATTGAAAAACGAATTGAAAAAACTTGTCCAACCTGTTCTTAAAGTATCAATAAGGCACAATGTGTTCGTTGAATCAATTTGCGTGACGCATCACTGTTCGATAAAGATTTTTTGCGACAGTTGGGAAAATGTGCACGCTCTTTTGACATGGCCAAAGTTGGTGACGGCCCTTCCCGACAAGTCAATCAACGTTTGTGACTCCTTTTCTGGATGCTAAAATTTATCTACCATCCAGAATCAGGACAGTTCGTTGCTCCATCACTCTGTCATCAGGATTTCAATTTTTCCTTGCAGATGAGAGGTCCTTCACCCAACATGGCCTGTGCAGGAGATGAAGCTGCACTCGAAGACCTCATCCGCACAAAAGCTCAGTCGAAAGGAATTCGACCACAGGAATTTTTTCTTGATTATGACAAACTGAGATCTGGATACGTGACTGGTGAGTTTGACCTCAGTCCTGCCTCTGACTCCACTGAGACGGTTCTTGAGGATGACTGTTAAATATTGTAGTCTGTCTGGACTCTGTCCGAAATCTCCAGCTCTGGTGTTCCTTCACCTTCAGACATTTGGATTCTTTGCATGTGCATGATCTGTCGACAACACAGCACACTTCAAGCATGTAGACCTACACTTTCTTGCACAGTTTCAAAAGCTTACGCTTCTGTCTCTTTTCTGTAGCAAAGCAGTTCTTTCGCGTTTTGTGGGAAAATTTCGGACTCAAGTTCACCGAAGACCAAGAGGCGTATTTGACTGGAAAATACGCCCTCAAAGGAGACGGTCGAATGTGCTACAGAGCTTTCTGTGACAACATCAACCAACCCTTCAATGCAAACGATCTCTCGGTTCACCCCGAAGCGCAGAGGATGGAGTCCGCAGCAGTGTAAGTTCGTGAGTCAAAGCCAAACACACAGCTTTCAACAATGTTCAGAACTGTACCCTGTGCGGGATGGGTCGCGGCTTGAAAGCATAAACAGCTTCTTTTTTCACTTTGTCTCGTTGTAAGTTTGTTTTCACCACAACCTTCCTTGCTGAACATTTCAGATCCAGAACTGAACAAGTTACTCGGCCGCTGAGTCCGAACTCTGAGACCAAGTTGAACGAACTGCTGCGGGTCGTGGCGCAACACTTTTCCTACCGCGGAGTCAACCTGCGCACAGAGTGCGAAAACTTTGATTCACACAACATTGGAGTGATAAACGACACTCAGGTATAAATAAGACAAAACTTGGTTTCGAACATGTGGACAGATGTCTTGGTTCTGTTGGTCTCAGCCATCTCATCTGCGGAAAATGTGTTCGACGCGTACAGTTCGTGTGCGTACCCCGAACGCCGCCGACTTTGCTGAATCCCGCACATGTATCGTCGTTTTACCTTGATTTCAGCAAAGCGACAAGCACCAACGAGAACATATTTTTGTCCAATTTGTTGCAGTTTTACCGGAGTTTCACAGCGGCCGCGCCGCCGGGGATGGCGGAGGAAGACATCGATCTGATCGTGCGGCGCTACAGCGATCCGGCGAAGAAGGGGCTCGTCAACTACCGCGCTCTGCACGAGGACCTGGCCGACCTCACCCGCCACCTCCACCGAGAGGGCGCCACGAGGAGAGACCCGGCCGCAGACTACCTTCCGCCTGAAGCAAGTGTTTGCAATGCGAAAATCCAGACTTTCATGTTTCTTACTCAATTCCTGATGACCCACTTCTTGTGAAGCAGTACTATTTCAGGTGATATTTTCTCCAGATCGCTCGTTTACGCGCGATCTTCTACCCTGTTGTCTTTTCAGCCTGGAGCGGATTTTACCGTTCAGCAAGTGTTTGACAAAATCCGCGTGGCAGTGCACAAAAACCGCGTGAGGTCCACAGAGTTCTTCAAAGATTACGATCGACACAAGCAAGGCATCATCACAGGTCGGTTGAATGTAGACGAGGAGAACCGCCCGGGAAAAAGCAGGGTCCATCATTTGCGCGGTCCCTGGTTCGCAGTGTTTTTGGACACGGCAGGTCCCATGACCAATACTTGCCCGGCAGGGAGGCCACGAGCGTCGATTGAGGACCGCCCGATTTCTAATTTCTCTTGTAATGAACAACGTTTTGAACTGTATGAATTTGATGCTTTTTCCAGACCATCAGTTTGCCTGCGGGTTGGCTTTAGCCATTGGAAAAGAAGCTCAACTTACCCGAGAGGAAATTCAAAAAGTGGTCGAGTTCTACAGGGTTGACAAGGATAACGTCCGATACAGAGAATTTTGCGACATGCTGGAAAATGCCTTCACAGTTCCACACTTGGAGAAAAAGCCAATGACCCTTGTAGCCAGACCCCCTGAAGGAACCCTGGGCAGGGTGAGCCTTGGAAAATTTTGTGGCTGGCCGAAGAATAGTGTCGAAGAAACCTGTGCATGTTGCTTCGGATGAACCCTGTTTGTGATCTTGCAAAACTTTGACGCATTTGTATTTGCAGAACCTGCAGATTTTGACGGACAGGGAAGAACAGAGAGTGAACGAGGTTTTGTCTCAGATTGCTGAGACTGTTCAGAAACGTCGAATCATGATGTATCAATACTTCAAGGATTTTGACCGAGTAAGTAAACGCACAAACTTGGTCTGTCGCACATTCACAGATTCGAAATGCCGTAGGGGGGATTCAGGAAAACTTGTGAACCGTCTGCCCCATTCTGTGCAGAGCCGTGCCTACAGCAGAATCATCACAGCGTCCCAGTTCGGCCGCATCCTGCATTTCCTCACCCTGGACGTCCCCCCGCAGGACCTGACCCTGCTCTGCAAGAAATTCGCCGACCCATCGTCTGGAGACATCAACTATCCCGCCTTTGTGCAAACTGTGGATCAACGTTAGTGAACGCGTTGTGTGAAGACCTTCAGCTTATCCAGTTCGTGCTTTCTGCTCCGACTTTGATTGCGAGATTTACTGCTTGCAGAATTCGTGAACTTCACCAAGGACAATCCTGGTGAGAACACGAGGAGGGGAGACCAGGAGCAGAAGGAGACAGAGTGGGTGGAGCCGCCTCCAGTCAGTTTCGACGATCTCATGGCTCGAATCAGACACATCGTCATGACAGACAGGCTCAGGGTGCGTGTTGTCTCAATGCATGTTGGAGTAAAGTTGGAAAGGCAACAAATTTGGAAGAGTAGTCCGTAGACACAGCTCTGTACGTCTCGACGTGTTCACACCTGGGAATTATTTGGGCACTCCGAAAGCGTGGTAAGATTGCAATCCCATGACAGATGACACGATCACAATGAACTGTGTCCACAGAGGAACAATTCATCAAAACACCGGCTGAGTTTAGTACCTTGAAAGCTAGCTGTTCCAAACGATTCCGTTTTTTCATGCTCGTCCCTTCCTCGGAACAGTCCATGTCTCCGTGCAATGATTCCATCCATTTCGCCTCATCCCCCTCTTTGCGGCAATCAGCCACAGCGTCCGCGCACGTCGAGGCTTCATTCCGTTCAACAAAAGAAACGTTTCTACATCCCGCAGGTGGCCGAGTACTTCCAGGACTACGACCAGCTGCGCAGCGGCTGCGTGTCCGTGTCTCAGTTCCGGCGCGCGCTCAGCAGCATGGGAATGAGCGCTCTCGGGAAGCACAACCTGAGCAACTCGCAGTTCGAAATGCTCGCTCAGGTCTACAGAAACCCGAAGCAGCCCGACAACATCTACTGGACCCAGTTCCTGGCGGACATTGAGTCAGGTGAGTGGATGATGACACGCTCGAGTGCATGCAGCGGAACTGAAGTGAAAATTTAAAGCTTGCACAGAACATGTCGCCTCTGATAATCATCCTGAGATGTCACTCACAACTCACAACCCCAAAACTCGCTTTGTTTGCAAAACATGGTGAAAGTGTTTCACAGACCCTTACGTTTTCCCCTCCATTGAAAACAACTTCAATTCAAAACTCACGCGCTGTGCCTCTGCTCCCGCAGTGTTCACGCAGACAGACCTGGCGCGGCGCCCTGGCGCACAGGTCGAGCACCAGGACCGCTACCGCGTCCCCAAGCCGGGCACGCTGCCCTGGGAGAACGCCTCCGAAGAGCACCGCCAGTTCGTCGCCGCCATCATGGACCGCCTGCGCCAACGCGCGACGGAGAGGCGCGTCCTCGCCAAACCCGTCTTTCAGGACTTCGACAAGTATGAGCTGCCGACAGTTCCTAAATTTGCTTGAAGGCACAACATCCGTGCGCAGAGGTTGAAGTCAGAATTGGAAGATCACACGTTCAAAATCACAATTGCTCAGGCTGTGGTAAATGGAGCGGTACGACTCCGGGGTGACCAGAAACAAAGAATGCCTGAGGTCCTGTTTTCAGAGGCCGATCAAATTGGAGTCACAAAAGCCAAGGCGGCAGGGAAGGGACTCTGGGACCCTGGACTCTGCTGATGATCACTCGTTACGACTAAAGTGTGTGAAAACTTTGTGCATTTCAGGCACAACAACGGGCACGTGACTCGGGCGCAGTTCCGTCAGTGCATGACGATGGTGGAGCTGCTGTTGACTGAGGACGAGATGCTGGCGCTCGAGGCCAAGTACGTCAACGACTCGGGCTTCAACTACCTGCACTTCCTGCAGGAGCTGCAGCCGCAGGAGCCGGTGCAGCCCATGTACGTGGAGCGCCTCAAGGAGCTGCGCCGCACCAACGAGAAGACCAAGCTGCCCGAGCGCGAGCCCGAGGGCGACCTCGACGCCGTCCTGCTCAAGATCAAGACGAGGGTGTTCAAGGAGCGCGTGCGCGTGCACGAGTGGCTGCGCGACTACGACAAGCTGCGGTCCGGGAGGATGCTGAAGGGCAACTTCCGCCGCGCGCTCAGCATGTGCAAGTTCGAGCTGACGGAGTCGGAGCTGGCGATCCTCGAGGATCAGTGAGTGCAGAGCTTCACGCACTTGTTTGGTTCCACATTCTCCTCCTCCGTCGTGGCGTTAAATCTTGACGTGCATGATGGTGTCCAGCTTTGTTCTCTGAGGGAACAAAGGGGGGTCGGTCGTCCCTTGCTCAGTCCCCAGATTCGGATTCACAATCATTGCTGCAGTTGATGTGTGGTTCAGTAACGTGACGTTCCTGCCCCCACAGTTACGAGTCCGGAGCGAACCGCGAGTACGTGGACTGGGCGGCGTTCAACGCCGACGTGGAGCGCGTCTTCACGGAGGACGGGCTGGAGCGCGCGCCGCTGCGCGTCCCCGACACGTTCGCGCCGCCGGCGGCGCGGCAGGAACGCCGTCTGGACGCCGAGCAGGAAAGCTTCGTCGGCGCCGCCATGCAGCGCATTGCAGACAAGGTGCGAGCCCAGACCTTTACTGTTTGATGACGCCCAAATGTTGCGTGCTGGATACCAGTTATTCCTGCACTGAGAATCTTGTGGAGAACTTGCAAGGTTGTTTATGTGATCAGTGCTCCTCGACAGCTACCACCATGCGGCCATTTTCAAAGAACTCAAAAGCGTTGTGAAGGGCGAGGCTGAAGCGTGGGACTGGCTGTTCAGACTTTTGTCCCCTTCGTGGCAGGTTCGGCAGAACCGGATGCAGCTGTTCCCGCTGTTCGAGGACTACGACCAGGTGCACCACGGCGCCGTGTCGCGACAGCAGTTCCGCCGCGTCCTCACCGAGCTCGAGCTCGCGCCGCTCGTGCCGACCGAGCCCGAGTGGGCCGCGCTGTCCGCCAAGTTCCACGAGCGCGTCGGAGGACGCGATGACGTCAACTACGTCGGGTTCTGCGACGCCGTCTACAGGCTGGCGCAGTTCGAGCCCAGGAAGCCTTGAGGTGGAAGACGACTCCATTGATGAGAACAACGCCGTATCTGGGCCTGCTGATGCAGCATCAATAAGACGGAAATTCTTTTGCAATAGAGTTGAGGAACGAATTGTTCTGAGGTAAGTGTTTCGGTTGAAAAAAATAATCATGATTTTTTGACGTTTGTCTGCAGAAACATGTTTTCTCTGAGGCGTCTTCAAAATTGTACGAATGTTGAAGAAAAGGGTGCGCGTGTGGAACCAAATCTTTGCTCGCACATTCGCGCGTGAAAAACCCCCCACTGAAGTTGGCAACACCCGCACAGCATTGACAAGCAGTTTACACGTAGCAGTTTTGTCCTTTGTGCCACAAATATAACGCCCACACAGGTTTACTGGTGTTGGAATTGTTTGCACTGCAAAGCTCAGTTTTAAAGATTGCTCTTGATCGTGTACAGCGATGGCTTTGCACAGTTGCATTTACGGTGCCAAAAATGAACAAAAACATTTTGTTTTCACGTTGTTACTGTCTCCAGACGAAAGAATATTTGATCTGATTTTGCATGCACGTTATGCACTTTAGCAGAACATGTGTGTGTCGTAGCATAATCGTAGCATAATACAACATATATGCACAAAGTCTTCGCAACACGAAGGTGAGCTGTGATCTATTTTGTGATAAGAGAAAAGCAGCAATGCACCACAGTGTCGCAAACTTCCAATACTGATCAATATTGTTTGCCGGATTCTTTCGTGACCAACTTTGCTCAAGATTGCAACGGGCGCCAATCACCCGTCGTTTCGTCTTCCTCTGAAAATCTACAAATTGTTCTGAATCAGTGATTGTAAAGCCAAGGAAAGAGAAGAAATAGAACTTATGTTTCAATTGTGTTGAGTCTGCTCGTTTCTCGCCCCGGAAGTTACCTTTATTGTTCCCTCACAAGGCATGGTTGCAATTTTGGTCTTGCCAAAGAGTGAGGGATTTACTCAGACAAAGAACGAAAAGAATTTGCCAAGTCAAAGGTTTTGCTAATTTTTGCACAGGAAGACTTTGTTTGGACCATTTGTATCTTTTATTTGTCGCAAATACACGCAGGTATTGTGCAGGAACAGTATTTTCGCTTGTCAAGCCCTGAGCACCATGCGTGGTGTTCTCGTGCTTTTGTCGCAATGAACAGCATTGAATTTCCACATTCCGTGCACGAGATCTTCCCAGCTCTGCCCAAATTGTTCTTGTTGCGCTCAGCAAAATTTCAGACACCTGGTTGCCTCACGTTGGTGAATGTACAAAAGACTGAAGTAACAATAAATGGTAAAACTTCTGCCAATGAAATTGTGAAGTGTCTGTGTTGTTGGATCGATTTTCCTTCTTGTCTTCATTTCGCCTGCTATTCTGCAATTTATCAATGGTGAGGTGCCATAAAATAGATCTCTTGCTGCGACATACAGGGCAAAACGTTCCCAAACCTTGTTTCCAAAAATACCTTGCGTTGCCAGATTAGTCTCTCAAAAGTTCTGAGGATAACACCACACACCTGAGAATTTGACAATAAAACGTGTAGTAATTTTTCTTTGGAACAGGTGACAAATTATATTGGAGAAGAGCCCAAAAACAGAAAATCAACACATTTAGACTGGCTTTGCCGATGGTTGTTTTCACATAAAATGCGTAATGTAACATTTACAAAGGACAACAGGTTTGCCAAAGGGCCCTTGACGAAGGAGAACTGGTTTTTTTTTCACAAGAGAAACCAAGCCAAGGGACTCAACATATCCGAACGCAAGACAAAATGCCAAAACTGTTGGCAAAGGATAACGACTCGTACTTTCAACCAAAATACGAAATTAAAATGAAATTTGTTTGTAATGTTCATCTTCCGATCGGATGCAAATCCAAGCAAGTGTTTCCAGGTTCGGTTCTTTTAAAGATTGCCAGTTTAAAAACTGATCAAATGTTTCCAATCCCAAATGTCTGCCGCTTGTGGGCGCAAAATAGAGCAACTTATTGTTTCGAAAGAACCGAGTGACAAATATTTGTTTTGTGCTCAGAGACAAAAAGGACGATGACATTACAAGAGAATGATACTTTAGAGTCTTGGGATTATCATACAAGACAAGTGGGGAAATCCTCTACGAATGTGTCTGGTTCGAGTGAAGCCCGAAATGTTCAACTCTCATTCCCTGTTTGGGCTCGGTGACCATCATCCACAGAAAAGGCAACAACACCTACAAAACAGACCATGAAAGGGAATTCAAGCCCTGGGGTGGCAAAACCCTCAAAAACAAATGTTTTTAAAAGAGTCAATGCCTCACCCGATTCGCGGAAAAAAGGACTCAGCGTTGAGCTGGGTGCGGGACATGGCTCCCAAAATTTGTGTCAGGCAATTCACCTGAAGGTGAACGGGCCTTGGCTGGCACCGCGCGAGATAAAGAACCAAAATGCATTTGCACTTCCTTCTCTGAGTGCTTCTTGACAGAAATGATTTGCTCCGAAGCAGCGCGTTCATGTAACAAAGGGTTGTGAATCGTGGTTGAGACCAGCGGAAGGGTGTCGCCGCGGTGCTGAACTACCGCGTTATGTTCGCGGAAGCGACCACGACCCTTGGTACCCATTGTACCAGGGCGCATAAAGCAACCATAATTACGTGCAAAGTAAATCAGAACACAGTGGTTGAAACAATAAAGAGTGGCAAGCTACTCGCATATCCTTTGCTGTGTGTGGAGACCGTGACTATCTCCCACGGTTCGAGCAGGAGTGGATGTTTGCCCGCGGTGATCTGTGCGCTGTCCTCAGAATGTTTGATCCGACCACTGTCGTAGAGAAAGAATCTTCACAGCACAAATTTAAAAACAAATCAATTGTTTGCATCCAGTTCAGATTCTCTTCCCGCACACGCAGCGCTTGTACGAGGATCTATCATTTAAATGTTACATTCTTTATGTTCTTTCGATCGGTCAGCGCGATTCCTTCTCTGTTGCGATACACATTCGGCTCGACTGCGAAGACACGAACAGTCTAACATTTAAATGATAGATCCTCGTACTCGTGCGCATTCGTCTTCTTGCTTCAGTGATTTTTTCTTTGCAAGTTTCATTGGTTGTAGAATCAACGTAGCAAACGAAACCACACAAGAGACAGCAAGGATGAAATTGGCATCGCTCAACTGGGCGTGAAGCACCACAAATCTGCTGAGAACTAAATCCGTATTTGTAGAAAAAGAAAAGGAGAAAGAACACAGGAGGCAATTCACTGCTTTGTTGTTTTTGTTTTTGCTTCACGACCATTGTTTTGTTCGGGAACACCGCGACAGATGGTGAGGGCTCAATCATCTCAGCCCAGGTCCCCACAGATTCCTCCTGCGAAATTTCTTGCGTGTTCGGCAAGTTTTACATACAATGCGCGGCAGCTTTTCTGACTTTGAATGATGATACAGAAAATGCAAACAACCTTCCTTCAGGCTTGAAGAACCTCCTTCATCAACAAGGCTCCTTCCTCCTGGAATCGCTCCGCGCAAGTTGAGGATCCATCAGATCTCACCCTGCTCCTCACTCACCTGGCCCCGGGCTCCCCTTTCACTTTTGTTGTGTTCTCTTTTCCACTCTTTCTTGCTCGAGTCCAGCAAATTCTGTGCTGTCAAACAGTACTGTGACCAAGGTACTTCAAGCAGAATCTAACAGAAAACCAGTCTCCCTCAATGGATGTCGAGCAGACCTTCCTTGGTATTTCTGGTGGAAAAAAACTGGGGTTGACTTTTGCAGAATGCATCACAAGTTTTGTGCACAGCCAAACGAGTGGTCTGAAGAATCTGCAGTCCAGCATGTCCAGCATTTTTTAGTTGTTTTTCAACCAAAAGGAGCTGAATCCAATTTGTGGTGTTCTTCCTTCGAGTCGAAAGAAGGCAAACTGTCTGCTGTTGATGAGTTGGTCACAATTGAGACAAGTACGTACCATCATTTTGTGATAAAACATGGAGCTTTGGAGTTCCCACATGTAAAAAAAACACACAAAGAAAACAGTTTGAGGTTATGTTTTCTCAGGTCAGGTGTAAGTTCAAATGAAAAGATGGCCATCTTATCTTGAGCCATCCAAGCGTCCAACTGCCTGAGTCCACACAGATCCCCTCGTTGAACTCCGTGATGAAATCTTCACTTTGAGACGTTTAGAAGAACAAGAAAGCAAGATCACAAATCAGTCATGCAACTCCTCCCCCTCTTGTGTACTGTAGTACACAGAACGCGGCTGTCGCACGCACCCACTTCCTCGGGCTTGATTTATGAAGCATGAAGAACTCACGAAGTCGGGTTTTGCGGTTGCGAAGCTTCATGAATGTCAATGGCAAAAAGTGACTGCATGAAAGCTGCAGGACACTGAATTACAATCCGGACACGGTTCAATGGGTGTCGAATCCGCCGCTTTGCGATGCATGCCGTCTCCCTTTGAACATATATTTTGCTCAATACCTGAGTGGCTGCAGTGCGTATGTAAACGCACATAAAGTTGTGGCGGAGCCTATTGCAGAAGAGAGAAGTCAAACACGTGGTTTAAATTGTCAACAGACTGCACGGGACCTGGAAGCACCGAGACGGGATAAAACTGGGTGAGCCTCTAGTCAGGGCCGCAGTCGGGGCGAGCGTCGGACGGGGTCAGGTCCTGCGACGTGACCACAGCACAGGAGCAGGAAGAGAGAGCGGACTGCCAAAACCCAATATTTGCTCAATAGATTTGTGTGGATATGCAATGCACTGAAGTCTGAAAAGGTAAGTACAGTGTATTGATGAATTTTGCAATTGTACACAACGCGATGATTTGGAAGCCGAGCAGCGTGCAGCAAAATGTCATTGATGTGGTGAAAGTTTTTTTGCCCATGCGATTGATCGCGCAATTTCGCTCGTTCGTGCACGCATGCACTTTTGCTGCAAGAACAAATCCCGCTGATTCCCAAACCTGAATTTTAAACATACTGCGCTGAAAAATGGTTTTCTTAATCGTGGTGTTTTTTTCAAAAGCATTTTTCTCTCGTACACTCCGCTCCAAGTCTGGCAGCTTGAGCGGTTCGTGTTGTGGTGTTGTGGGGGGACTTGAACGACAAGATGCAAGACTCGCACGCACACACGCAATCATGAGCGGAGGAATGTTCTTGGAAACCAATCCCGACTTTTCAATCTGCAGACGCCGCAATCCAGAGGTCAAAATTCAAAAGCATTTATCATCTCAGCGTGACAGAGAAATTGATTTTTGTTCTTTGCTTCCACGTTGAACACAGCTCGCTGAGAAGAACTCTATTAACTCAGGGTAAACTCGAGGCCGTGACTTTGGCATCAGGGAGATTTGCTTTGTTCTTGGCCGTGGGGCAGAAAACCCAGCAAATGTGGGTTTTGAAATTGGTGCGTGGTCGTGCTTTCCTCGAGGACACTCTCCTTCTGTGCGATGCTCTGTTTGGACCCTCGCAGGCTTACATAATCTGGTCTTTGGGGTGAAATGAAGTGAGATCCAGCCTGCAGTGCTCAGGGTCTCGCAATCAAAGCCATTTTCTTTTTGTGAAACATTCACTGAAGACACTTGAGTTCATTGCAACACACAGTTCGAACACTTTTTGCCTAAAGCCATATGCAAAGCACCGGAAGGTTGTTTTGGAAGATTAACGTTCTATTCGTGAGGAAGACACGAGGCTGAGGAAAAAAACAGGATGTCAACGCATTTTTTCTTTCTCGACTCAGTGGTTTCATTCAGAAACTCATTCGTACATCTGCAAGAATGCTGTGTGTCTTCCAACTTTCGTCAAACGTTTTCAAGCTGAGAAAGTCATGGACGGCAGTGTTTGTCGCAATGCTTGTCGTCCCTGCGTGGGACACCCTCAGTAACAGATACAGTATTGAACCATTGTGCTTGATAAGCATGACTATGTCTACAGTTAGGTATTTGATTTCTAAACATTTGCTATGACATCAGGTATCTCTCCACGACAGTGCGCCAGACATTCAAGTCCTCAATGAAACAAGTGCGATTTGTGCTGCCGAGTTGTTGGCAAATGCACAAAATGTTCATGTGAGGTACAGTGTGTGCGAAATTTGAAAGTTTTAGTTCCACAAGACTGAAAAAGATTTCTTTTGTGAGACTGCAAAAGTCACGACTCTTTTGAACCACATGATTTGGTGACAAATAAAATTCACTTGTCTGCTCAACCAGCTGTGTCAAACACCAAAAAAAGTCAAGCGCGCAACTCGGGAATGTCCTCAGCAGGTCAGGCCAGCTGGCAATTATCTCTTGCAGATTTTTGAATTGACAGATATCAAGCACAACAAGTCTTCAGATTTGACACAACAACCATGGTGACAAAAAGTCAGGTTGCTGCACCCTGGATGAGCTTTGCAACTTTCCTGTCCTTAGATTGGAGTCAAAAAAGCTGTACTTCCTGCTGATAATTAATGACAAACGAGGGAAACCAGGCTTGGGTCACCAGAAAAAAGAGCCCTGTGGTTGAAAAAGCGATGCACGACACGCATGCGAGGTTCAATTCTTCATGAGCTGACACGGATGCGTGCGCAGTGGATAGATAGAAACATAGCCGAAACGCACACGCGTTGAAAAATCAATTCCTTACAAGATGTTGCCGTTCTGCGTTTTCGATTTTCTGTGCACGCACGCGTACGGTCATGCATGAACAAAGCAATACATATATCACTCGCGTATTGTGCAAATTGCGATGCAGGCGAAGGTAAATCATGGGAAATGGCTGATCAGAAGGAGCAGATCGATCCTGGATGAGGACTGGAGCGCGAGGTTGATCTCGTAGCTGCGAGACTGCGAGACGAAACAATGATCTTTGACGCTCCTTCCATGGGGCGCTGACTGCAATTGAGGAAAATTGCGCCCTGGTCCTTTCACTGATCTCCAGAAATGAAACACATTCATTTTGCCGCAGTGAAATTGAAAGCTTATTGATAGTGGGCGTTGACACGAATTCCAGATTGACGGTATCCTGGGGGGGAATGACATTTCCTTTCACAAATCTCGGGAACGGGAACCACTGATTATTTCCTGTGG
>JAAUXT010072651.1_pt1 | contig 19435 bp, 20 predicted proteins | sample 7278171 | NCBI WGS metagenome assembly JAAUXT01 (sample SAMN14350112, study PRJNA611818) | marine sediment metagenome | isolation source: surface marine sediment (1.8m) | place: French Polynesia: Moorea | collected 2018-08 | reverse complement strand
CACCCCACCTGGGGCTTCATGCCCGGGTCGCCTTTTTTGGGTGGTTATTCGTTTTTTTTATTCTGCCCCCCCCCCCCCCAGTGAAAGATGTTCTCCCCCCCCCCACCCAACACCACCAGCCACAGAGTCAACAGAAGGATTCGCTTCAAGTACTGCCTGCACCCACTTTGGTGACAGCATTGGATCTGTGATTGTCGACATGCGGCTGATGCGCTTGTGTTTTGTCATTCCCAATGTTTTGCTCTGTGAAATCACAATTTGCACACACGCACGCACATAGGATTCAGCGAAGGGCTCTGCGGGTTCCCGACAAGTCACAGAACAAGCTGCAGCCAGTGTGAAGGAGAGTTTCAACAACCCAGCACGAGAGAAAGCACCACTCACCCCTCCTCCTCCTCGCCGTCCTCGTCGCTGTCGGTGAGCGCATCTTCCTCCTCCTCCTCGTCCTGCTCCTCGGTGTCCGCAGCCCCGCGCCCCGCATCGTCCTCCACCCGACCGCTGATCACCTCCACGTCCGACGACGAGTCCGTATCCGTGTCCGACAGCGGCTGTTTGATAGGCATCTTGAGCTCGTCTTTACTGCAAGGTGAAAATTGAAATTTCAAGCCCTGAGAAGGGTGACATCTGCTGGAACGCTCAGTTGAAAGCTGCTCTGCTTCGGAAAGTTCGATCCCACCCTCCCTCTCATTGTCTCAAGATTTCAGTCAGTTTGCGTTGCTCAGTGCGGCTGGATAATGTACGAGAATCCAGACAGGCTTCAGGGCTCACCCCCAGCTTCTACTTTGCAGGTGGTGACGGGTGTGGACAAGTGTCATTCTTTTACACTCGAGAATTCTCGGGCACTCAACCCGAGAATCCGAGAGCCGCCTGACCTCTCAGATTTTCGGACCTTCAGCTGTTCGTTTTACGCTCTCGAGAAATCACAATTCTCAACATCTGAGAGTAAACGAACAGCCTCAGTGACGCATAACTCATTAACTGTAACAGGAGGTGCTGAGAACCTTTTACAAAAGAGAACCCCCTCCTGGGTCCACCTCCAGACCTAGTGGAGTTGGCTCGAGACTCGATCCGAATCAGCACCGGGGAGAGGAACAAGCGCGTTCGGGAAAGAGTGCATCCAGAGCAACAGTAAGGTGCGCAGATGCAGCGTCTCCATCGGACAACTCAATGCGACCCATGTGCACACACGTACTCAACCAGGCTTCCAAGTAAATCAGCCGCGTGCCCTTAATTCTACCATGACATGGTTCCTGGCACAATTCTGTTGTTTTCACACCAAACCAACCAAAGTTGCTTCACGGTGGGATGGGGGAGGGGGTCAAGCAACCACGGTTGGTTTGGCTTCAAATTTGTATGAACCCGTGTTGTTTTAACCGCCCCCCCCCGCACACGCACACACACGCGCGCACCCACACACACACACACACACACACACACACACACACACACACACCCACACAAAGTAAAGTTGTCCACACACAGCAGCCACAGACACGGAAAGTTCCACGAGGCTAAACCAATGTTAGCACTCGCGGCTGGTAAATTTATACAAAAGACACCGACCTGAAGTACGTGTAGATCTACTTTGTCACACGGACGTCCACATCAAACTTCATTGCATCGTTTTCGACAAACACGGAAATCCAAATCTGGCTGCAAAGACAAACGAACTTCGAATATGAGCCTGACAAAAATACATGAATGATATGGAAAGAAGAACAAGAAGTCCGGCAAACGGACCCGATGATGGTCGCGTGCACTTCAAAAAAATTGAAATTTGAAAAAATTGGAATTTGTAAAGGGCACCAAAAATGAAGGGGGTAGAAGACCCATTTTCACTATCAAATTATACCCATTTATTTTTTCAGTGCAGTGTACTACCATTCCAGCCACCCCAATGTGGTGAGTGGCTGGGGGGTCTGGTCAGGTGGGTGGGTGGGGTCTTGCTAGGCAGGTGGGGGGGGTCTGGCCGGGTGGGTGGGGGGTCTGGCTGGGTGGGTGGGGGAGTCTACCCAGGTGGGTGGGGGGTCTGGCCAGGTGTATAGGGGGTCTGGCTAGGTGGGAGGTCTGGCTAGGTGGGCAGGGGGTTTGGCTGGGTGGGTGGGGGGTCTTGCTGGGTGGGTAGGGGGGTTACGTTCCAAAGTGTGGACAGATGCACATATGAATGCTACTGGTCTTTAAGCCATCAGCAGTAGATCTACCTAGATGGCCGGCTACGCGACCATCAATCAACCGACAGATTGCCAAAGTTCTGACCAATTGAAAGTTTTCGAGTGAACTGTCGATCCAGACACCCAGATGTCTATCACCTGATTGCCGTGTTTAAAATTCATCAACTCAAATTCATCTCAACCCATCATCAGTAGATCTGGATTCTAGATCAGCAATCCAGGTCAACACACATAGATCTACATCTAGATCCAGTCAGTTGGAGGTCCAAGCGAAAAGATCTGAAAAGGAGTCTCGTCTTCAAAGAATCTAGATCTACGAGAGATTATAGATCTAAATGCAGACCGAGATCTCTCGATCTGAACCCGACCGAGGTGGACACCAAATGTTGCCCGACGAGTTGTTTCCACAGTCAAAAATTCCTGACTTAGCCCAAGAACGGAATGAAATTTCTGGTTCAAAATTCTGTGTTGTATAAGTCCATGAAAACACACTGACCTTTTTTATGCGAAACATTCCTGCACAGGCTCTTCGCCAAGTTCTTGTTGTGGAGAATTCGCGCACGCGCAGCCAAGGAAACCTGTCCAGAATTTCCTCTATTATCGCTCACACTGCACGGAACAAGCTCACAGATGATGAATCGTGAATTCTTGAAACTGAAAGACGTCGCACGAAATAATTTATTGCAGTGACTTCTCCGCTCAGGCAGTAGACTATACACTGGAGTGAGAAAGATGGCAACAAGTAGATCTGTGTGTGACATTCAACACCAGGTGATTTAGATCTACTTTCCATTTCCCGCCAAGTTGTGGTTCAGTTTTCACTGACACACACATGCCTGTGTGAAAAATAAAGTTGGGGTGGCTCTCGCTGAACACTCGGTTGGCTTGAGTTCGGAGAATCTGCAGTTCATGTGCGGGTGCTTGACCCCCTGCCTTTGCCCTCACGCCACCTCACCCACTCACCCATGTTGTAGCGGGTCGGGGTGCCGGGGCCCACCTCTCGGTCTCGGGCAACATCCGACCGTTGTGGGCTTTCAGCGTTGTCCAAAAGCCTAATGTATGAGCAAGTGGAGCCCCCGCCCCCCCCCCCCCCCAGCAAAATCAACAAAAATAAAAAATGCTAACTTGTGGGGTGACATGGGGCAAAACTACTCACCTTAAAAACTGTGCGCAATCCTCCAAACCAGGCGATCGAACACATTGTGTGGGGTGGGGCCCAAATTGAAATATTTCACGACAGATTGAATGACCCGGGGATCAGTCTTTGGCCTTCCTTGAACAGCTGCTTCTTCAGCCAGTTTCCTCATGATATTCTGTCCCAGAAAGCCCAAAAGTTCAATCTCCTCTGTGGTGATAGGCCTCTGTTGGCTGGTAGCCATTTTAAAAAGGAAAACCTCAAGGGGTCACGTGATCATGTGATACCCCCATGGGGGGAGGAATGCAGGCTAAAAAGCCAGCAAAATTGTGATATTGTACTATTAATTATCTATTTTCTATCCAATTAATTATTATAAAAATATTCAGAATATTTAAAATTGTCAGGCATTGCCAACACCCCCTACCGGGGGAGGAGTGTGGTGTGACACACTAGCTGTAAAAGTTAGAACCACCACTCACCAGATGGCGCGATTGGGACAGTCTCTCCTGAGATACCAACCAGCGTGTTTGTGATATCACTACAACTTTTTCCTGAAAAGGTAAACATGATCAATTTGAAACCAAAATTTAAACTATTTGGTCACCAAAATAAATACCCATGGGCCTTGCAGTCATTTAAACTCATTCCAAACAAGTGCGAAAAGGTAATATTCAAAACTACATTTTTTCATGAATTTTTCTAAGTTTTACGTTGACTGGCCACCATGCCACACACAAGCAACACAAACAAAATTTTCAAAGCCATGCACTGGCATTTGCCACCAATTCACAACACAACCAAACAAATTTTTCTCTTCCTCACCAAATATTTGTACACATTTCCTTCTCAACACATTTTGAAGCAATACCCCCAAGAATTATCTTTTCATTTTACTGACCTCAAACCACACAAAAAATTCATCAGAGAAACAAAACACCCACTTTCCCTGAAAGCCCCTCCAATATATGATGAAAATTATGTATGGACACCTTTGACCAACTATTGGTCACTTTCAAGATACAGCTGAAACAAAAACCCCTGTGTCAAAAGTTTCCAAATTTGCTGGTTTGAACTTTTTGTACAAAAAAGTCTCAGATATTCCATTTTGAACAAGGAGACCTTGTGCGTCATTTGGGACCTTGTTGTGGATCATTGAGCCTTCTCTTTGTACCAAAAACCTGACCACTGCAGCCTGTACCAGAAACAGAAACAAGAAGCCTGGTCTCTTTTTTCCAGTCACTCAAACTTTCATTTTGAGCCACCTGAAAAGCTTCTGTTGCCCATTTTTAGGCAAAGTGAAAAAGAAAACATTCAGGCAAAGATATCCTGTCTTTTGCAAGTGCAAATACATTTTTGTCCAAGCAATGGCTCAAATTACTTTTTGGATGGGACGCAGCTTTTGTGTCTGAACTGATCTTGTGATACAGCTGTATCATTGTGGTGGCGCACACCTGCCCGTGGCATGTGTCTGCCACAACACCATGGATGTCAAGGGGCACTACTCAAACCCCCTTTGGACAAAACAAATTGTGACTTGAGAAAGCACCAAAAAAGTTCACCACTAGAACAGTGACTCTTTTGCGGGACAAAAATTGGATCTATCTTTCATTGAAAATTTGGTTGAAAATGATAAAAATCTGAAGCATGAAAAAACTAAGCCCAATTTATAGGCAAGCGCAACTGCTGATAAAAAGAAACAACCCACAACTGACCTCCAATCTGGCAACACTGCGCCACCCTTATACATGCCCCGCGAGGTGTTTCTTTGCCATACGTCACCAATTCGCAATCCCCCACCTTCCCCATCATTTTAAAATTGCTCCAGTTGTGACCCAGGCAGGTGATGGCCACAGGTTCCACCTTGAGTATTTTTCAAACTTGTCCGTCGCTAAACAACAAACTTGAGTAAATATATTTATCGCCCCCTGCAGCGGACCCAGGTGTTTCGGGTCCCAAATCCCCAAAACAAAAAGGCAAACTTTCTTGAGCGCGCGGTCGCCTCTGGTGCACGATGCCCTTTCTCGAAAGAAAAAAGCTCAGAATTCGCGTCCAAGTTTGGCACACGCAACTTTTCACACCACCTGTTGACATGTGCAGTTTTGGTGTTGCCCAGGAAGCAAAATCTGATCGCTTTTCCCAACTTCGTTGACAGTCTTGGCTGTTTGGGACCATACTGAAGATTTACCACGCAAAGCAAGAGGAAAGAGGTTGCAAGGGTTGTTGGTTTCTTGGGTCTCGGACGTTAAAAATTTCTGTTCCTTCAACTGTGCACGTTCGTTTGGCATGCCAGGGTATGACAAGAGGAAATCGTGTTCTCGAAAACGTCGAGTTTATCCATCGTGTGGCGTTGGTTTTCCTTTCGCAAGAACTTTGTGCTCGTACTTTTTGGTAGTGATGGGGGCAATGCTTGCATGGAGAGCGCGCCGGGAGAATTTAGAACTTCCCCTTTGCGTTGCCAGTTGCATTTTCCTTTGGTGTCAACAGTTGTGAGGCAAAGAGCAGTGAAGCGAGGCGATTTCTGCTGTTCGTGCCAGACTTCGAGGGTATTGTGAACATTGAGTGGGAAATGTTGAGGTGATCTGTACCGGCATTTCGTGATTTTGATCAGCCACCGGTCAGTGATTGAAGATAGCGGTGAAAGATATTTTGGTGAACATTTCGAAGGTGAGATTTTCTTTTCGGTCAGAGTGCAGGTGGCTTCCGCTGAAATGTATACGGGACCAAGAAGAAATGAAGTGTGTGTGTGCTTGGGTTTGCTGGCTTGGCACTCCTGTTTGTGAAAATGAATTCTTAAGATTGTATGAATTTCGTATCAGCCACTGGTCAGTGATTTGAAGACATTGGTGAAAGATATATTTTGGTGAACATTTCGAAGGTGAGATTTTCTTTTCGGTCAGAATGGTGGTTGCTTCCACTCAATTCAACAGTGTATGGCAGGCCAAGAAGAAATGAAGTGTGTGTGTGTGTGCACATGCGTGCTTGGGTTTGCTGGCTTTGCACTCATGTGTGTGTGCGTGTGTGTCTTTCTCTGCCTGTTTCTCTCTGTCTCTCTCACTCCACGCGTGCGCGCGTGTGTGCCACAATAGGATGTTGATTGGATTCTTGCTCTGATTTAGATCGTTCGTTGGATACATTTACCAAGTGATGCTTGTTTTGCCCGTTCCGCCCGTATTGAGGATGAGCTCGCATTGAGCGGAACGCACCTACAATGAGCTTTCGGTTTGAGGTTACAAGAGACCGAGAACCTAATTGTTCTGTCCGAAGAAAGATTAACCCGGTTGTGTGTCTTTCCCTTGGTGCCAAGATGACTTTTCAAATGTTCGTCGTTTGACAAGTTTGAGTGATATCCTTGTTTCCCTTTTTGGTTGTTGTTGAGTCATACCAAGCACGCAGTCTGAATGAAGAGGGTTGCTACAATTCTCCGCTTTTTCGTTCCAAATAGGTTCCGAAGGCTTGCATAAAAATTTGTTTGTGCTGTGAAGAAATTTCTTTTCAGACAAGCCAAACAAATTTGCTTTCCGCGGAAAACATGGATTGAGCGTGTTTTACACAGGCGCTCGCTGCACGACGAGTGTGCAAGGGAAATGAACTGGTTATATTGCGAGGTTGGGGTGATTTCCATCCACACGAGAATATTTTTGCCCTGTTTTTCGAGCGTCTGGTGAGGGAATAACTTGAAAGAGTGAACCTCCTGCAGCTAATTGCGGGCATCTGAATTGGCTGATCTTTTCGTTGGACGCGAAGGGGACAAGTACTCGCAAGTGAACTGACAGGCCTGGCATTCGTTTTCAATGCGTTTTCAATTCGTTTTCTTTCCTTTGACAGAGTGACTGTGAGAAACGGGGAGATGAAGGCCGTGATCGCGACACTGTTTGTGCTGATGTCACATCACATCTATGGTGAGGTTTGCGTCGACGGAAGTGATGTCTTGCTTCAGGAATGCAGATCAACAAGGTTGCAATTTTTAACTGTCGAGAACGAAATAGTGACAAACTTGTTGGTTGTGATCTGCGATTTGGTCCTTCGCAAATTGTTGCTTTCCTTGACATCGTCATGAAAATATGTTTCGCAAAGTTCATCTTTGATGTTTGCAGGTCAGCGGGATGAGGGACGAGGAGTTGGAGAGCCAATCATTTCACCTGGTAGACTTTTTTTCGCGTGAAATTTTTCTTTGCCTCAAAATGCAACACAGGAAGGTGAGTGGGAGAGCAATCTTTTTTTTTTCCAGAAGAGCGCCCGGATGGAGGTTGTTCTCCGGTGACGTGCTTGATGTTCTGTGAACACGGCTATGTGCGAGACCCCCTGGGTTGCGAAGTCTGCGCTTGTGCTCAGAGTCCAGAGGAGATGTGCGAAGTGAGAAATTACGTGTCTTCTTGTCTTTCGAGAATGAAAAACGGAGAGCTTCACTTTGCGTGAACTCTTTCCGCCCCTGTCTATCGTGACATTTGTTGCATCCCAGAACCAAGCGAAATTTAACTAGGAGTGTGGTTGTGCATAAGTTCTTTCAGCAATGCCACACAACAGAAAAGAGGAGGGGTCCAGCAGTCGCACCCGTCCGGCCCATCCACACTGAAACAAAACACGATCCAGCGCAGCCCTTCTCAGCTGTGGTTGTGCTCTTGTCTTGTGTGTCACTGGTTCTTTTGATCGCACCTGCAGCTGGTGGAGTGTGAGCCGGGCTTCACGTGCCAGGTTGAATACGGCGAGCCACTTTGCGTCTGTGAGTACAGAGCGTGTTGATCTCCTCTTCTGCAAAAGTTTTCGGGATGCGCGGTCATTCGGCTGCACGCGATAAATTACACACGAACAGCGCAGGCACACATCCGAGTTGTATCATGCATCCCATGAGAAGTGCAATGGCAGACAAGACGCTCTTTTGTTGCTTTCGTTGCTTTTGCTGGGTACTCCTCCAAACAAATTGGTGTTTGTTTCACTGTGAGTTTCGTTGCAGACGACGAAAGCACGGCTTCTACATGCAGATTGGCTCAGTACCGCGTCAGGGACGTGGCCAAAGTGAAGCCGTTTGATCCCATTTTTATGCCCAAGTGAGTAACATCGTGCTCTGTCTTTGCACGTTCATTTTCCTCAAACTTCAACGAAAGTAACCCGTCGTGTGTTAATTCAGGTGCACAAGTGACGGTTCCTGGGACGCGGTGCAATGCCACGACTCGTACGGAATCTGTTGGTGCGTTGACGCAGGGGGTCGGCTCATCCGGGGCAGCAGGATGAGAGGCTTCCCTGACTGTGGTGCCTTCACCAGTAAGCCATTCCACTTGGCTTGCCAATTTTCTCCATTTTGTCCGTGAAGAACTTTCGAAAATGTCAGTTCTACAGACATCCACCCAACCAGCCTTGTTTTCTGAGGGATCTACGAATTGCAATTTTTCGGTTGCGTTTCAGACAACACGATGTACTCGTGTGAGGAGTCTGGTGGGACTCGGATAGAGTGGGACAAAGTGTGCGATGGCAGCCCAGACTGCACCGCGGGAGACGACGAAACCCCAGCAGCCTGTTCTGACGCCGAATGGATGCAAGATCAACCAAGTAAAGTTCTTGTTGACTTTGCTTGAATTCAGCTTGTCCCTGTCTTTCATTGACTCGCTGGAGTGACGGTTTGCTGTGGTTCGCAGTGTGCCCGACGGGAGCGGAGGTGATGAGCTGTTCGCTGCTGCATCTGCTGATGGCCTCGTGTCCCGCGCGCCCCGCAGCGCGCCCGCTCCTCAACCCGTGCCGCGCCTGCTCAGTCGATTTCTTCCTGGGCAGCGAACTCGTCGAGGACTGCATGGATAGTGGGTATTTCCCAACTTCTATCAAGTATCTCTTTTACACATGATTTGTTGCGTTTTGAGTGAGAGATCACTTGCTTGTGTTGTTCGGGCTGTGACAGTGTGTTCACTCATTGCAGACATCAGCGACTGTCGAAGAAATGAGGCCAGCACAATCATGTCGTTCGATGTCTTTTCACGGCGCGACTCGCCCTTCATCTACCTGAAGCTTCTGAACAACTCGGGCTGGCTGGTGCCTGACGCCTGGCATCGCTTCAACCTCAAAGGCATCAGCATCGGGGAGGTTGGTCAGATGTCAGAATATTGCTTGTGACAGTTCGTTGGTTGTTGTTTCGTATGACCACGGGAAACTTACATTCATCGCACAATTCTTACAGTTCACGGATTCCCAGGGGAGAGACCCCGGTGAAAGGGATGTTCGCCAGCCAATGGACTACGCGAACGAACCACTGTACCAACCAGGTGCCTTGACCAAGAAAAATTCATCCTGACTTCATTTTGTACAAAAATCCAATGATTTTGAGCAGACCAACAGCAAAAACAACCCTACAAAAATTGCACGCAGAGTGACTGAGTACTGGCACATATCACGCTCACGCAGATGTGTTGTTGCGCAACAACATGAGTGCGTGAACGGCGCGGTCTCAGCAAAGCTGGATACTACTCTTTGGCTGGACGACCTGCCGTTTGTCATGAATTGTTTTGAAGATTTTCTGTTCGTTGTCCTCTTTGCAGCACAACGGGTTTCCCAGCACGTGTTCTACGAGGAATGTGGCTGGTGTTACTATGGCGGCCGCTGCAATGGCAGCTGTCAGTGCGCCGAAGGTTATTATGGCAGCCACTGTCAAGGTACTGCACCACGCTGTTATGCTTGTGAACGCCATGAAGTATGTGTGAGACATGCACCTGAGAAAGTTTGTTGGGTGTGTGGAGATGAAATTCAGCTTTTTGCCAGTTTTTCTTTCGCGCACAGCGGTAGTCAGCACTTGTCGCAACGACAGCGACTGCGAACACGGCGGGGCGTGTCTCCCGCGCCGCGCCGACGTGCCCGACGGACCGCGCTCCTGCTCCGGCTGTGACGCCGGCTTCACTGGCTCGCTCTGTGACTGTGAGCAACACTGACACATCCTTTTGCACAGTGGATTACAGACATCCACCCAACCAGCCTTGTTTTCTGAGGGAAAACTAATTTTCTTTGAGCCTCAGAGTTTGGGTGGATCTTCAACGAAGGCAGCAGTGGTTGCCTTCTTTCTCTTGCTCAGCGGTGTTGACGAGCGAAGGAAAATGTTTCATTGTCATTGAAACTGACTCCTTTTGCAGCGGCGGTGCTGGCTGCGCGCGAGGACGACGCGTGCGGCGGCTGCTACAACGGCGGCGCCTGCGAGTCTGGCGAAGACTGGGCGCAGTGTCTCTGTGACTCTCCGTGGACCGGGAGTCACTGCGAAAGTAAGTCACAAGAACCACCCGAATACCAAACGTAAAGTTTTGGTGGGGGCGAATGTTGATATCAAGATGTTTTCTCCCACGTCCAAAAACGATGAAGCTTCGACTTTCAGTTTCAATGCCCGGTTGTATGTCGGACGATGAATGTAACGGCGGAGTTTGTCAGTCGGATGATGCCGACGGGAGAATGGTGTGCACCGCTTGTCCTCCCGATACAACCGGATACCAGTGCGAATGTACGTCTTGCACTTGGACGCATTGATTGATTTTGTTGCCGAGAAGCAGATTTGATCGCTCTTTGTGGTTGTGGCGTCGGATTTCATTGTCAATTGAGTACCCTGTTCAGAATTCTGTGTCATTGTTTCAGTGCCTTTCTCTGAAGAACAATGCTCCAATTGTCGAGGTGAGGAACGTTATTTTCGCCACAATCTTCGAAGATTTGCGTGGACACAGGAACAATGGAAACGAGCCCCTGCTTTGCAAAGATCTATCTCACAGTCCTCTATTGATTGTGTGCAACTGCTTTCTTCAAATTTACTGACAGATCCAACCCAGTTTGGTCAGAACCACAATTTCACCAGCTCGTTGCCCCAGTGCCACGAGCGGACGGACAATGGAGGGTACGCGTACAAACAGTGCAGCGAAGAGTACTGCTGGTGCGTCACAAATGGGGCAGCTGACGTCACTTCTCTCACTGCCAAACCTTTCAACCTCATCTGCACCGCACAAGGTAAACAAACGCGTCGTTGTTTTTATCCTTCATGAGGTGTGTCGAAAGTTGGGTTGCCTTCAGTCACACCCTGAACAACTTCATTTTGCAGGAAGACATCCCGCAAGTGCGCCTCCTTTTGGTGAGTTGCAGTGATGTTCGTTTGAAGAAAATTTGTTGAAATATTTCCTTTCAAGTCGGGTGCAATTGTTTTAAATTGCCTTTTTTCAGTGTGTCCAAACGGTGCGACGCCAAAGATTTGCGCGGACGTGTGTGTTGGCAAGTCCTGCATCGCAACGGACGGAGAGTATTTTCGTTGTGAGGCTGACCCGTGCAACAATTGTCAACACAGGTTCATCGGTCAAAACTCACCTTCTGAAGGAGCCGAGTGTCCCGGTAAGAACGAGGCGTCGGGCAGGGGCATGTGCAGAACGAAGTGCAAAACTTGGCACACACCAACCGTCGGGTAAAACCGGAGTTTCCATATACTCACCAGGGTTTACTTTCAGACACATGTTTGTTGCCCATGGATGCTGGTGAGCCGTGCTTTGGAATAGAGAATCCCACGGACAGAATCATGTTTTACTACAACCAGGACTTGTCTCAGTGTCTGTCGATGCTACACGCAGGGTGCGGAGGCAATGCCAACGCATTCTACAGTCACCAAGAGTGTGCTGCTTACTGCAAAAGTAAGATATGTCAGTCTCATTGCTTCTTTACTCAGTCACGAATGAGAGGTCTGCGCTGAGCTTCACATTCACTCAAGATCTTGGTCAAGCATGGGTCGCTTTGATTTTTCTTCGGCCAAGTTCACAAAAAATACGGGAGTTCTGGTTCTGAAGGAATCAAGCACTTCCAGTTGTTCCTCCACGAGCAGACAGTATGTTTGGAATTTCACACAATTCCAGTGATTTACGAATGGAAGTCGACTTCCATTTGCAGAACCTGTTTGTGAAGACACCCCCGAAGTTTGCCAAGTGGCGCCTGCTGCAGCGCGGTGCGACGGCTTCCCCCGCAGCGCCATCGCCTATATAACACCGTGTGGATCATGCAACACAACCGTCATACACAGGGTCACGGGCCAGACGCTTAACTGTTCTGTTGGTAAGTGAACTGTGATCTTTGAATCGTTTGTGGCGACAAGATCAGCTTCCTCTTCTGCGGCTACACGGTTGATTTTCCACTGCATATTTCAGCGTGTCCCGGTGGGAAGGAGCCGCTCGTGCACAACATCACGAGGCGACTGATACGCTGCAGTAGCGACGCGCAGTGCGCGCGGGGTGCCGTGTGCGGATATCAGGGTCTGTGCTGCCCTGGATCAGGTGAGGCTCTTCGTCTGTACAGCTCGAATTGTTTGTTCCTCATGCATGTCCTGACAAAAACATGGCATGGCGAGCCAGATTTGCGGAGCTTGGGGTGCTTGCTTGCTGGTGTGGTTGAAATTGTGTGGTCTCTGAAATGTCATTCAGGCCTTTTTATTCGAAGGAAGATCCTGATTGTCACTGTGAATCTATCAAATAAACGGGACAAAAGCACCAGGCAACCAGAATCTGCTCCTTGTTGGTGAAACAAACGGCATTGCTGCACGTGCTTCGTGTGTTTACAGAGTTGTGGTTGCTGCTTTCAGGACCAGAGCCGCCTCGACCGGATGATGTGTACTCCTGGATGCCTGATGGTGAGGACCACTTTCTGTTGTCATTTTTAATGTTTCGGGTGAGTTTAGTGCACACGTAGGTGTACACTTTTCCCGCTCAACCCAGAATCTGGATGGCAGCTACTCCTGCAAGGTGTCTCAAGAGTAGCACAAGTACTTGAAGCTGTCTTGCGTAGCAGTTTTGGGTTGTTGAGTTCTAGTTATTGTACAGGATGGTGGCAATAAAGCTGAGAGAGATATCTTCATGATGACTCTTTGTGCACAAGATGTTGTTTTGCTTAGTAGTTGTGGAGAGGATTTGAGCTGGACGTGTGAGTATGTGGAACGTGTTTGTGTGGGTCACTCTCACCCATCCCCGGACCAACCCCACATAACGTGTGGGAAGAGTGATTTTTCTTCAGCGAAGTTTGTCTTTGTAGAAGATCTCACTGAATGCCCCAGACCGGCGGGTGTGCCGGTTGGTGTGAGACGTCCCCTGTGCGCGACTCTGTGCTACAGTAACGACACCTGCCTCTCGGGAGAAATTTGCTGCCGTCATGAGTGTGGAAGTGTGTGCATCAGTGCCACACAAAGGGGTGAGTGGGAAAATTTGAAAAGTTCTTGTGTTCCACAAGTGTACAACTGTCGTATGACAATTGACAAGTGTCAACGCACTGACACAAGATCTATGTCGGCAGACCAAGAAAAACGGACAGCTTGGTTCTTTTTCCCAGCGAACGCCAGTCGATGCCGCCACGAACTAGCCGAAGCCGCCCAGCTGTATCAACTCGACGCGAACTTCCCAACTCCTTTGCCAAGGCAAGACGAAAAGCACTGCATGAGAAGCTTTGTTCCCCAAATTGAGCAATCAAATCACCATACACATTGACAAAACGAGATGTGGTTTCTTGGACAGTTGCAAGTGAACAGTCATGCACATTATTTTGTAGATGTGATAGGCAAGGGAACTTTGGCTCTGTGCAGTGTGTGCTGCACTACGGGATTTGTTGGTGCGTTGACCCAGCGAGCGGCAGGGAGATAGTAGGGACGCACGTCCGTGGTTATCCCAACTGCACGGCGGCAACAAACTCCTCACGGGGTGCGTTCCAGTGCGGGACAAAAATTGAAGCGTATGGCTCCTCTTCGTCACATGTCAATTCGCATGAAAACTTTTTGCTCATCTCTTTTGCAGGTTCCTATGGTGACATGATGGGTAAATTTTTGTTGACAAATTTTGTTCACATTTTCCAACAACTTCGTGTCCACCGGATGAAGAATGTGATGTTTCTTACAGTGTGTCCGGTTGGTGAGAAGCTCAACCAGTGCAACGTGCTGCAGCTGTTCGTGGAGCGCTTCGACTGCCCGGTCCTCGGCGTGCAGGCCGTGATCAACCCGTGCGGTGACAACTGCTCCGTTCAGTTTTACACGCAGAAAGGCATCAGGGTGTCAGAGTCGGATTGTCAACGGGGTAAGATGCCTCGATTCCCGTGAAAAACACACGTTGAGTCTTTTTGATTCTTCAATCTCTTTCTTTTTTGACAAACAATGCATGTCTGTTCGTTCTTCTCAGCAAAGGAAGAGCGGGAGAAGTCTCCGCAGCGCAATGATTGTGAGGCTGAGTGGGAGGAGCAGGCCGTCACGCTGCTGCGCTCCGCCCTGCACGACCCGGAGCTGTCTCGTTGCGTCGTGGGCGTCCTCATCGACGCGCTCGGCGACTTCTCCTTCGCAGAACTGAACGAGGACAAGGCTCTTTTCTGGAAGATTTCCGCGTTCTGTTTTCAATCTCGCTCGTACGAAGTGGTGCGCCGGGGACCACCACCATCGCTTCTTCCGCCATTTGCATTCGGGAGTTTTCCGTCACCAGATGATCTGCCGCCAGGCGGTCCTGGTGACAAGCCGTTGCCATGGGCCGGGGGCCAGTTTCCTGCAAGCTTCAGTTTGCCAAGACCAGGAGCCGAGTTGTCAGACTGTATGCGCAACGCAGTGGCGCTGTGTCAACAAACCGTCGCCAGCATCATCGGAGCCACCAACGGGACTCGGTCAGATCTCTACAGGTACAACTGACTGAGTCTTGTCAGGAACACACGGTGCGCTTGCCCTTCAGTTGATATCAACCCCAAACGGGAAAGAGAATATTGAACTGTCAACCATCTGATTCCAGGTTGCGGACAGAAAACTTCTGCGCGTGTTTAAATGAAACGCAAAGCACGTGCAATTCGGACGAGCGTGAAGAGGCTCAATTGCGCGCACAACTCACCCAGATGGCGTGCGCTTCTGGTTCCGGTGTGTACTTTGTGTTCCACAAACGAAAGCTTCGTCCACAAGGACAAACCCGTTTCACTACAACTCAGGACTCCGCCAGTCAGTGTTCCGCAACAAATGTGATTGAAAACAACCAAGACAGAGCCACGCACCTGAAGTTTTGGTTTTCTGTGCAACGCAGAGTTCGTTTCCGGGACGACAGACTGCACTGAAGAGCAACTGGAGTGCTTCGAGATGATCGAGGCAGCGCTGGCGGCTGGTCCCAGCCAAGCTTGCTCGTGAGTCTTACAACATCTCAAAGTATCTGAACGTCGCGCTTGGCTCAAAGGTGGCAAAACTTTTATTACCTTTTGCAGCCAGTTGCCAGAATTTTCTGCCTGCATCGCAGCTGACTCGAGGAAGGGGTGCTCCTTGGCCGATCAAATTGCGGAGCGCGCGACGCAGCTGATGTGCATACGAACCGACTCGTGCGACACGCAGCAGGTGGCTCAGTGTGGGCAACTTGTCATGGAACAACTTGTGGCTTCAGGCGACTGCACTGGGTGAGTGGAGACAAAAACCACAAGGCGGCGTCAGTCACTCAATTTCATAGTTCGATCATTCAACAGCCTTGCGTGCAGTCCAAGAAAAAAAAGTTTATTTATTTCAGTCTTTCCGTCAGTGACATTCCGTGCTGGCAAGAAATGACGGCTGCGTGTGGTTCATTGGGTGCAGATCAGTCAACCATGGAAAATCTGTTGCGTGCGCAATGCCAGCTGCAAACACCTGGTTGGTTTGCGTTTGCTGTCTTCGATTTTGATTTGGCAAGTGTGGTGACTTTTCTCACTTCCATGTCATCCGACTTGGTTTCTCGTCTTCGCCAGAGCCGCAGGTGGTGATGGTCGGGCGACACGTGCCGGTGTGCGGCGGGGACGCGGCGCGCGGTCGCGGCTACAACGCGACGCAGTGCCACGCCGCGCTCTGCTGGTGCGTCGACGTTAACGGGCAGCCCATCGACGAGTCGCTCTCGCACGGAGACCCGCGCTGTGAAGTCAACAGTGAGGCCATCTTTTCCAGCGTCTCTGTGTCCTTGTTATTGAGTTTCGATTTGCCCACAGAAATCTGTCAAAGGGAAGGATATCTCAGACGCATTGGCGAGGTTAGCAAATATGTCCGCTCCTTTTCCAACGTGCCCCAATTGCCAGATCGATGACACAGATAGATCTACCATTTCCTCACTCTTTAATTTTGTTGTTTCAAGTTTCGCTTTGGGTACATGGAGATACTTAGGTGCTAGTTTCATCTTATTCTTTCATGTCCACCAGGGTGTTCGAATACATGAATGTGGTGTGTGGCCAGATGTCAAAAAATGAACATTGCACGGCATTTTCTTGAACATCCTTTGTGTGGAATCGGTTTTGCCAGTTATTCATTGTGTTGTTGCAGGATACGGACTCATGGCTCCGAACCCAGGTCAGTGAACCCCGCAGTTACACAGGGTGGAACTTTTTTTCCGTTTCTGTCAACAGAAGAGAAACCGGCTTCATTGATGCCACTTTGCAGTCACGTGTCCCAACGGCGCGAAGCCGCGGGTGTGCAGGACACACTGCAGGAATGCCACGTGCACCGGAAACAGCGACCCGACTGCCTTGTGTCACGCCGACGTGTGCAACAACTGTTCCGTCACGTTCTACAGTCGTGACGACGAACCACTCAACTGCACAGGTGCAAAGCTTGACAAAATGCTTGTCTCTTTGCTTCATTGCATCAATGCAGATGTCTTGTGTGAGTTTGCAGGGCTGGGGTGCACAATGGAGAATTGGGCACTTTCATTCGTACTGTTTTTTATCAGCAGACCAAACCACCAGTCTCGATGAGGGTGTGTGTGAATTGCCCCGAGAGATCGGACGGTGCAGAGCGATCATTCCTCGCTGGTTCTACAACAAAGATTCCAATATGTGCGAGGAGTTCAACTACGGTGGGTGTGGAGGGAACGACAACAACTTCAACACCCAGGAAGAGTGCGAGAACAGATGCCAACGTGAGAAACGTTTGTCGATGACACCAGAACCTTTGCTCTCAGAACCAAAAGTCCTCGTCCAATCTCAAACTTTTTTTTTGTTTGAACCAGTGGCTGACACACCAGCAGAAGACGTGTGTTCTTTACCCTACGCAACGGGCCCCTGCAGAGCAGCATTGCCCCGGTGGTTCTTCAACAAGGACACTCGCTCGTGTGAAATCTTCAACTACGGCGGTTGCCGGGGCAACGCCAACAACTTTCACACGGAGGAAGACTGCACCGCGAGATGTCAAGGTAAGAAGGTGAAGCTCGTAAGTATATGAGGTGTGTGTGTGTGTGTGTGTGTGTGTGTGTGTGTGTGTGTGTGCACATAGCGTGGCAGGTTGTTGTGAAAAGTGGCTCGCAAAGCGGAATCATCTGCCTTCGTGGCTTTTCCAGCGACTGAACCGGTGACCATTGAGGAGCAAGATCTGTGTGAACAGCCTGTTGAAACGGGACGGTGCAGGGCGAGATTTCCTCGCTGGTTTTACAACAAAGACTCCGGAATGTGTGAGACGTTCACCTATGGTGGTTGTGGAGGCAACAAGAACAACTTCCCCACCCAACAGGACTGTGAAAATAGATGCAAAGGCAAGGACGTCCACAAAAACAGCCACGTGCATTTTGGGCGACCGCGCTCATTGTCCGAAGACAACACGGTCAAATCCTGCACTGACCTTCTTCACAATCGGATGAATTTATCAGAAGTTGTGGTATATTTCTGTTTCAAGGGTCGACCATGTGTCCGGGAGGATTCCCACGCACCATGTGCGCGCAGCAGGTCTGCAGGAACGTCACGTGTCGGTTGTTTCCGGAGGCGAAGTGCCGCGTCGACCCGTGCACTTGCGAACCCAGTTTTGTCGACATCGTCACCGGCAGAAAGGTCGACTGTGCGCAGCGTGAGAATCTTTTCTCTGATTGATCACTGAAGAAGAACGCTTTGTTTATGCGATGATGCCGTGGCACAGTTCTATGGGTTTATTCTGGGCGTGTTCTCTTTGTTTCTGGCAGTGGTTGGGCTGTGCAAGAGGTACAAAGCTCTTCAGATGCGTCTGTCTGCCACAAACCAGTCGCGCTGGAGTCAAGAGAGGATCACGTGCGACGCGCGCGGCATGTTCGCACCGCAGCAGTGCAACACGTCGCACTGCTGGTGCGTCTCGCCGCGCGGAGACATCGTGCCGCGCTCACACAAGCGCCAGTCGACAGAGCCGCGCTGCAGTAAGTTAACCTGGATGTGTTTGACGTGACATACTTTGTTGTTTGGTTCTGCCACCAGCCTTATGAGTTGTGAAAACATTGAGTTTCTCGTAAACGACGCAAAACGTTGTTTCGCAAGACGGAGCCACAAATCTTTGGCGAGCTCTGTGGTGAATTTGACGGTCAACGAGACTTCGACTGAGGCCAGAAAGATTCACCAACCTGACGAAGCTGTTTTGTTTTTCAGAAAGACTGATCGTGACTGAAATAACCGGAAACATCACGTTGAACGCCAGTTTCAGCCTCATCAAGACCAGTCTGGAAGCTTTCAAAAGGTCTGTTCGATCGGGTTCAGGCGATCATTCCTTCTGTGGGTTGGTTTTGTGTTGAGGTGGTCCATTGCTCTTGCAGATCGTTCATTGATGAAATGGCGAGGAGACTGGTGGTCAACACAAGGCAGATCAAAGTGAATCGGGTGAGCGCCAACAAATGTTCTTGTGCACCAAGAAAGCACATAGCCCGATCAAGTTTCTGGTTTGTTCATAACATTGCGATTTCATTCAGATTTGGGAAGGCAGCATCATTGTGGAGTTCTCGGTATTGAACGCCACGGATGACGTCGTGTCGAGGATGGAGTTGCTCCACGCGCAGCTCAACTCCGGGCAGCCGTTCATGGAGCTGCGCGGCGCGCCGGTCGCCGCATCCGCAGACGCGTCCGACATTCAGGTACTGCACACACTCAAATTGTGCGTGCACGGAATTTTCTACCAGAAAACATTGTCTCACGTGGACTGTTTCCTGCGTCCAAACGTCTTGAACCACAAAAAGTGTCCTGTAGAATTTCGACAAAGTTTCGCCAAATCATCAATGTCCCGCTCCTGTGCCGCCATCTCATTTGTGTCGCGCTTGTTCCGAAGCGAGCAACTTTGTCGTAGCTCCGCTACCCAAATTCGTACACGGATCTCTCACCTTTACCTCGAGCAATTGCACCAAAAGAACTTGTTCTTTATGGCCTGAGACTGGGGGTTGAATTGCTCCATATAATGTAATTGAGTCCT
>JAAUXT010119636.1_pt1 | contig 19436 bp, 18 predicted proteins | sample 7278171 | NCBI WGS metagenome assembly JAAUXT01 (sample SAMN14350112, study PRJNA611818) | marine sediment metagenome | isolation source: surface marine sediment (1.8m) | place: French Polynesia: Moorea | collected 2018-08 | reverse complement strand
TGAGCCAAATCAGAGCAAGGCAAATCAGAGCAAGCCAAATCAGAGCAAGCCAAATCAGAGCAAGTGAAATTTCCTCAAATCACCGCGAGCTCCATGGAGCTATTTTTTTTCTACGGACTTCAGTGTGGCAGGTGTTGCACTGAATTGCCCTGCGCTGGAGACTCGGCTTTTATTTATGCGAAGAATCTAATCGATTCTTATTTTGTACGTGATTTTGAAAAGGAAAAGTTTGGCCTGGTGTTGTTCTGATGAATGTTCTGCGACATCGGAGTCTGAGCAATGCAGGCTGAAAAGGAATGTCCTTGCGCGCCGTCTCCAGTTGCTTTTGTGTCTTTGGCGCCATTGGCCGACAGTCGCACACAAGAAATGCCTTGGGTTAGTTGCACAGTGCTGCATCCAACACCAATTGTTGGTTGACAGAGAGAACCATGTTGTGCGTCTTTTCAAAGCTTGGCCTTGTCAGGTCAACGTCCCTTTTTTCGCTTCTGTGCGTTACAGGGTCACGGTTCACGGTGGACGAACACGGGATGTTGAATACCAAGAACTATTTACCTGTAGCACTGAATGACGAGGTACAGATCGGCGAGGTACGACATTTCGTACGGCTTGCCATTGTCCAGGGTCTCCAGAGCCTACAAATCAAGAGGGAGGCATTTCATTCACCTGACGCGCTCTTCATGTATCAGTTGGTTGAGAAAGTTGATAGCTGTGGCTTTTGTCAGAGCAAAAGAAAATTGTGCTTCTTTTCATGTGCCTTTGGTGGATTTTGATGTGATGGGTGTTGAAACTACCGAAGAAAGGGGTGTTTTGAGCAACAGCATTCGAAGCGATGCGTCTGGTCGTGGCATCGCTTGCACAAAACGCGTAAATTTCGCCGGTGGCGTTGGAACCTGAGGTGTTCGCCAGCCAACAGACCAAAAGTGTCTGGCCAAATGGGACAATGTCCGATGTGGTGATTTGATACTTTCTTGGGACAATGTATTTCAGAACCGAAAGGCGGTACTCGTTGAAGAGAACGAGCCACCATCAGGCCCGCATCTCTTCATGCACCATTGACGTATTTGTGAACCGTCCGTTGTGTGTTTGTGCATTCGAATCACGAGCTTTTGAGCTTTTATGGCACATTTCACGGTCGTTCTACTTTCTGTCGAAAACAAGCAAAAAGTGCATCAGAACAGGCTGTTCCTGGTCGTACAGTGTACAGGTGAGAGAATCAATGGAAGTCATGCTCATGTGTCGCTGTCTTTCAAATTCCTTTCTGAGCGTTTTGTTTCAATGCAGACCACAGGGTTGAAACTGTGCCAAACCACGTTGCGACTCACAGTACACCTGTGCAACGCGTAAACTCTATGCTTGCTTTTTACAAAACCCTCAAAAGTGGAAAAGGCCCAAGAACTCAAATTTCAAACCTTTCAACCCAATACATCGCTGCTCGGGACGACACAGAAATTCGAAGACTCTTGCGAGTGAAGGACAGAACGACACGAGGGATTGTCCGATTCCCTGTCCGAAACATCGTCGTAAGTTTCGCCACTGGTTGTTTTTTTCGGGCACGACAACTGAACTTTGGAGGACGGCTGTTGTGGACAGGCACTACAGCTGTGAAATCCAGCGTGTGTCGATGGGTCAAAGACCAAACATTTTCCTCGACTTCGAGCAGGGTGAGTTGGGTGAAGTTGTCCGACACGCCACGTTTTCCGCTTTGTTGACAAAACGTGTTGCAGGAGATCGACTCACAGCGAGCTCGGCGCGGTTCTTCTCGATGGCGTCCGCCAGTTTGTACATGAGGTTCCCGCGCTCGGCCGCGTCCATCGTGCGCCACGGCGACCCCAGGCGGAACGCCTCCTTCGCCGCCGCCACCGCCGCGTCCACGTCCGCCTGTCCCCGGGAGGAGAAGCCGTGAGTCGGGTCGAAAACAGAGGCGGGTCTGGGTTTGGTGGAGCCGGACCCCAACACCAATGCGCGCGGGGGGGAAAGGGGGGCGGTCAGGCTGAGATTTCAGCATTGAACTATTCAGGATGACGGCACCAAGTGGAGGGAGAGCAATGATTTTGTGTTCAGAGAGATGAGCCAAAAGCCTGGGGCAACAAGGACAACAAACTGGCGATGATATTTGTGGAAGGGAAGCAAACATTTCAAAGAGTTTGTTCTGAACATACGAAACGCTACGGTTGTTCCGCTGCACTATGTTCTCAGCTGATGTGACAAAGGCAATGAATGCGACGTGTTGGATAAAAACGAGGAAGACAGGGGACAACAATGAAAGCTTGAAGGACACAGACACGCTCCACTTGGAGGGCACAAGTTTCCTTCTGTACACAACAACAAAATATGTGCCTTGGTGTTTCTTTAAAATTCCTTTGGAATGGGCCAAACAAGGCTTTGCAGACACACACCTTGTCTCCTTCGGCGACTTCAGCGATGACTTCCCCATTGGTCGGGTTGATGCTCGGAAACGTCTTACCGCTCGCAGAGTTCACCCACTCGTTGTTGATGAACATCTGCAAAGCACGGAATGCAGACCTGTCAGGTGTGACATGATTTATCACCAGTATGTCTCCATCGCGTCAGGAGTGCATTCAAAGGGTCACGTTGCGAAGAAATGACAACACGCAACCCGGCACCTTTTGCATGTCCAAGGGAAATTCAAGTCACAGGGTGCGAAGAAATAAATCTCGACACTGCACAAAGCAAACCCTTATGTCGCGACAGTGAGTCTTGGCGGGGTGTGGACATCAACTCGTGAGCATACATCGCAAGTTGGTCAAGTGAACGAAAACTTTATGCGAAACTGGTTTGCAAAGACAAATTGTTTGGACGACATTTTCAACTGCATTTTTTATGTCTGCTCTTCGAGTCAACGACGCAGAATTTTGGCAGATTTTGCTGTGAGCTGTTTTTCATGGACAGATCTCAGCGTAATCTCCACACAAAGACCACAAAAGAAGTATGATTGGTGCTGTCAAAAACCAGACCGTCGTCGTGGGCCGCGGCTCATCTTTGTTTTGACCTGCGGGGCGCCAGGATCAATCAGCTGATGTTGTTTACATCGCTCGGCGCGCACAGCCGCTCAATACCCGAGCTGCCGGCAGACGGCCGCTCCACGCAGCCTTGACCCAATTCGTTGCAGACCGCTGTTCATCGTCTGTTTCTTTGTTCAAGAATAGCCACGTCCGGGACCCATTGCAAACTGTTCTCAAGCGAAATTCAAAGCGATGCAGTGATGTTTGTGGAAAGGATTTCAATTGAGCTCAAACTCTGATGATGTGCGCAAAATGTTGCGCACAATAGATCTATATTTTTGTCTTACATTTGCTCTCAGCTATTTCCTCAGAAAGACAGAAGCAAATACCTGTGTGTACGGCACAGAAGGCTTGCGGTTCGGCTCAGGCACAGCCGACATGCATCTGATCTGCTTCTGCAGCAGGAAGACGCCATGTCGTCCCCTGAAAACCTTCAGAAGTGAAGCCATAGTCCGAGGCGTAACGCAGTGAGGAGAAGAATGCGACGATGCGATGGCTGCGCTGCGCAGAGGCTTTGCGGAGTTTGCGCAGCAGGTCACGTGGCGAGCTGTGCCTATCGCTGCTGAGGGAGTCGTGTGCGGCGGCAGGAGCCGACGACAATGACCCGGCCCGGCCGCCGGTGAACCGTGACAAGAGGAAAGATCAAGTCAGGGTCATCGACACTTCGGCCTTGAACAAAAGTTCACCATATTTTTGGACCATTTCTGCTGTGTATGCGTCGACACTCTTGTCCATGTACGAGTAAATCCTGCTATGCAGTTGTGAATGCCTGCTCAGGTCACGGTCTGGTAACATCAAAAGGATGCAGTGAAGGTAGCTGAATTTGACGACAAGAATTGAGGCATTTCCAAGGACAAGTTGTGATTCAGAGTGCTAGAGTTTGCATTCATGTTCGTTTCGATTTTGTGCAGGTTGACAGCCTTACCTTCGCGCTGGAACCTTTCGAAAAAAAATTGTGAAAAGAATAGGGACACGAAAATTCCCTCGCCTGACGAGAACAAAATTGCCTGGGGCGGGGCAACAAGCAAAGTCCGCGTTCCTCTCCTTGGATTAGAAACAGACCAACGACCAAGCCAAAGATACCGGAGCACACAGGACTGGGGTTTTTGCCGCAGACACTTGTTCTTTGTGTTGATTTGTATTGCTTCTGTTGAAAGGAGCGCCACGACGTGACGCCGCTGCAGCGGACGCCGCCCACCAGATGGAGCGAGACACAACGGTCACAGTTGTATGTGGGTTCTTCTTTTCATGTGAGCATCTTCACACCATCGCAGGTTCTTTTCGAGTGCACAAAGGTTCCTTCCCGACACTTGCACGGTATACCATCATGCACACACCAAATACTGCGCAGATTCTGCCTTCACAGTGGAGGTCCTTCTTTCTGTTGTCAGGACAAAAGGCAGGAGATCCACTCCCTCTGTGCATCCAAGACGTGATAGCTAAAACCTATTTGCCTGGTATCAATTTAAGAAAGTAACATCTGATCACCTTCTCTGGTCAATTTGAGGAGTCTCGGGCTTGAAGTCAGTGGTTTTCTTGCGTTGCGTTTCAAACCAGATGATCACGCAGGGACAATCACACCAGGTGAGCATCAGGTGAGGTCCTGGAGTTTTTCCTTGGTGAAACTGGCTCTTCCTGCAAGTACCGTGGTGCACGCAGTGCAGGGTCCTGTCTACACTTCCAGATCCTGTAGGCCATTCTGTTCAAAACAGGGACTCTATCGCTGTGGGTGCATTCCATGTGGAATGCTGAATTTTAATTGGCCTTCAGCCCACCACAACCTCCAGAACCCAGGTCCAATTCCCTGAGGTGTCACCATGTTTAATTCGTACTCTCATGACCAATTCGTGGATCAGGACCAGGTCTCACTGAACCTATCCTTGCGGCCACACCTCTTGGTGTGGATGGCTTGGCAGAAAACGCACCTTGCGACAAAACGCACCGGTATACCTTCTTTGGGTGTGTTGCATTCTTTGAAATCCTGTTTGGGACAGGGATGTTGGGTGTGACCAAGACACCAAGACGGCTCTTGTGTGGTATGTGTTGATCAAAGTAAAAGAATTCATCGTGATAAGTCGCGCGTTTGTTTCAAGTGCTCACAAGTGATCTTCTGCCCACTTGGCTCAAGATAAAACCAATAAAAACGTACAATTCTCGAGCATCAGTTTCTAAAATTTGATCTGAGGTTTGGTTGTTTACCTATCAAAAAAAGTTGCAAAAACAAGAGTTCAGAGAAGAATTTCACAATTTCTCAACCACATTTCAGACGGATCCAGGATAAGACCGAGGCATTGGTGACAAACTCTGGAGCCAGGTTTCTGGTTATTACCCCAAAGAATGTGACAACAATTTCCAACGCACCTGACGGCAAGAGAGTTGTGGTGCAAAGCATGTTCCTGAGGTCCGAGAGAACCTCTTGGTGCCTGGACCATGAGGAGCGCAGCGGCTGCTGACGAGACAACAGAGAGAGTAACAGGTGCCCCGAGGACGCACAGCAACGCTCACGGGCGCACGGTGTGTAAATTAAGTCAACTCAACTCGACAAAACCAATATTGGAAGAAGCCTTCAGGCCAATGGACGTGTCATTCAGTGTATTTGAATTGCTTCAAGCGATTTGATGCTCTGAGAAAAATCTTCATTTTGGGTCATCTTTCCCTGGATGATGAGTTCACGCTCAAGATATTTGACTGTTTGTATTCAATCTCTGGAGCACACAGTCGGATGAGAACAAGTTTGTACGTAATTTGCAGAGGAAATTGACACTCGTACTATCAGTGACCTTGCAGAACACATCAGTGAATTTCAAGGTCTGTTTGGTTCTGGCCAGGGCCCAGTGATGCGCAACCGAAAACGGCACAAACACTGCGCAGAAAGAGCCATTTCATGCTCCTTGTGAATCCGCTTTCAGCCTTGGTGGCAATGATTTATTGGAAGATGTGATATCACAAAGGATGCGTGGTCGTTTTTCTCAGAAAGACGCTGACAAGACCGGCGTGTGCACGGAGCGAGGAATAGGTATTTAGAGCACTGACAAGTGACGAGGAAGCGACAAACACATATTTGCTTTTTGCGTGGATGTGAAAAGTAACGTTGAAGACATTGGACAAAAGGTTTCCTTCACTTTCGAGGATGTTGCTGAGAGTTCTGTCTTTCGTGGGTGAGTACAGTAGACGGATCATGTTGTGATTTGTTTGCAGAGCAGCAGGGCAACAAATCAAATCAACATGAGTGAGTGAGTGAGTGAGTGAGTGAGTGAGTGAGTGAATTTTGTCTATTTGTTGGGATTTTTTTCGTTTTTGGACGCATTTTCAAATCGAATTCCGGAACACAATGAAGGCAATCTGGGTACTCGTCTCAATTTCCTGTCGTGCTGTTCGTGCATGACGGAGAGAAGCACACGTTGGACGCGCGGACGTTTTCGTTTGCGGTCTGTTGAAGTCTGCGTCCGTCCCAGCGCCTGTCTCGACAACATGTCCCGGTTGTTACGCTCGAAAGCGCTCCCGAGTTGGTATTCCAGGTTGCACGCAAAGAAATAGAGAGACTAAACAAAATGAAGATTTATTCCCAGGCGAATGTGATTGTGATTGTGATTGTGATTGTGTGTGTGTGTGTGTGTGTGTATGTGTGCTGTCCGACACCGTTTACTGCAACACTTCAATACAAGCGTGCGGCAAGTTGAGTAGAAGGCTGGGACCCTGCCAGACTGTACGTCCTACACACGTCCTGAACAGGTCCCCAGGTTGCGTTGAGACCAAAAAATATTTTCGTGCACTTGGCTGTTTGTTTTGCATGGCTGACTCTGAAATGAAAAAGTAAAATTTCACGTTTTCAGCTGAGATCGGTTCTGTTTTGTACCAGTCAGATCGCTGGAAAGAATTTGGTGATGTGATTTTATCGTTGGTTGGACACACGAAAACCAATTGATCACAATTAAACAATGGATCTTCAGCACTGAGTGCGTCTCGAACCTTTTGATCATCAGCGTCTTCAGTGTGTTTGAAATTTCCGACAAGTCGTCCTCAGCTCACTGGTTGCGCTTCCTCAGTCAATTGGCTCAGATGGATTCTCCAATTGGGACACGCATCTTGAACAAAACGACTTGAGTTGCATTGGTTGAAACCACAGGAACAATGGAGTTCAGCATTCAGACTTCCGTTGAATGTTTGTTGAATGTTGTGTTTGTTGGGTGTGTCAGGCAATTTTCCTCGCCAAGTTGTGTCAAATACAAATTTGTTTTACCAACATGCGCGTGCTCACAAGTGGAATGTGTTAAACTTCCTGATAGCTTCGCCAAAACGAGAGAGCTGATGTTTCAAATGTGGAAAAAAGACTTTCTCAAATTTCCTGACACCAGTTCAGCCTGAGGCTTCAGTATCAGCGCCTTGTTGTGCGAAGTCCCTTTTGGGCGAAGCACCATGTGGTAGTGCAGTATATGGCAAGGTGGACGAAATGTCCCCTGCCCTCGCCCCCTCCCCTCCCCCTCCCCTCCCCCACTGGACCCTCCTCCCCGGACCCCCTCCCCCCTGCCAGACCCCCTCCCCTGCTGGACCCTCTTCCCCTGGAGAAGACAAGGAGGACAAGGAAGAATCAACGACATTACCGGCAAGGGACTTCGCACTGCAGTTGCCTTGAGCACTGCTTCTTGTTGCAGGGTTCGTGGCGGTCGTGTCGGGACAGGCGTCGGTCGTGCGCTACATGGCACAGAACCTGGAGCTGACCCACAGCATCGTCACCAACTTCGGCGACATTCCAGGGTTTTCCGTGAGTTTACTAACTCCTTCTAGGGCTGTCCGTGAGTTTACTCCTCCCAGGCTGGTTGGAGATCGTTGGTGTCTTGTTCTGTTGCTCTTGTAGGAGCGGATCCCCGTGTTTGATCAACTGGGCGGGCCACTCTGTGGAGGGAAAATTATTTTGCCATGGTAGTCGAGTTGGGTGGACAGTAAAAGGAAGAAGACAATGTTCAGACAGTGTCCAAATCTGCATGAGAAATATCCAGATGATCGGTTTTCCAAGATTGCACCAGCTGGTATTTGTGGCACACAAAAACCACGCAGAAAACCTGTTGCGTTGTGTGTCTCAATGATATGTCATTTGTGCATGTATTTGTTGTAGTCGTACAATGCCAGCATAGCCCTGAGAAACACTGGAGATACGGACATCAGGACTGGAGACTGGAATCTCTTCTTCTGCTCCGTCCGCCTGCTGGAACCCCAGCTTCAATCTCCCAACAGCACTGCAGGCATCCCCATAGGTTTGCCATCAGAACTGCTCTGTATGTTTTTAGTTCTTGTGCTTCTGGGAGTGAAAGCAAAACACGGCGGTGTTCACAAGTGAATTTTTGCAAAGATGGGGATTGTCTCCACGTGTGAGGGAGCTGGGCCATTTGATGTTTTTTCCCCATATCCCGAAGAGAAATAACAGTTGTGGATTTGTGTTTTGTTCGCAGGGGACACAGGGTTGTTGCTGTACCACATCAACGGCTGCCTCCACAAACTCACGCCGACCCCCAACTTCGTCGGCATCCCCGCTGGACAATCCCTCGATGTGCCCATCGTCGGTGAAGCCTGGATAGTGCGTGAACCATCCTTGCACACGTGAAATTTCTCTGTTTACATGTGTTTTTTTAATCTGTCTGGAGGTAAAAAGGAAAGCTCTGGGCTCTCCGAAATGCTCAATTTTCCAATTGCCCGACTGGAAGTCGCCTCATTTCGGACATCTGGAGACGAACACAAATCAGGACATCATTGACTCTGTTATTTGATTGCGGAACAGCAGAATTCTGCCTGAAACCCGTTATTTGTGGTGGAAAGTCATTCAGCAATCGCAATGTGCGTGTAAAATTCGCTGAGCGGAAGTTGCGCGCACAGAGTCCGCTTGGAATTTTGCACCAACCTGAGAACGCGTTGCAGGTTGCTGAAAGCGACACGATGCCGAACTGGTACGTGGCGACGGAGGACGGGAGCGCGGCGGAGACGGTCGCCTTCACCGCGGGCGAGGAGCTCCAGCACGCGGGGCCCTTCGACACCGAGGAGAAGTGGAAGAGACTCGAGTGGGACAAGTACAACCCCCCGACTGCGGAAGAAAGGTGTGTGTGTGTGTGTGTGTGTGTGTGTGTGTGTCTGTCTGTCTGTCTGTCTGTCTGTCTGCATGTCTGTCTGTTTGTCTGTCTGTCTGCATGTGTGTGTGTGTGTCCATGTGCCTCTGTGTGTGTGTGTCTGTCTGTCTGCCTGTCTGCATGTGTGTGTCTGCCTGTCTGTCTGCAAGTCTGTGTGTGTGTGTGTGTGTGTGCGTGTGTGTGCATGTGTGTGTGTCTCTATCTGTCCGTCCGTCTCTCTGTCTGTCACTTTGATCGGCCCATCTCATCAGTATTTTCCACACGCAAAAGTTCGATCTCACTGAGCACTACCTTGGACATTCCACTCACTATTTTTGCGCGTCCTGTCTGAAGGTACGCGGAGTACCCTGAAGGCGAGGGAGATGCGCCCAATCGTATTGTGCCGTCTCCGCTGTCCGTGCAGCTGGACTGGAGCAGAGCCATCAGCACCGACTCCTCCTGGGTCATCGTCAGTGACGCCTCCAAAACTGATTCCGAAGCGCAATACTTCAAAGGTAAGGGAACTTCTGATTGTCTTCCAGACAGAATTTTCATCTGCTCGGGTCCGAGGAACAAGATGATTTTGAGGCTGTGGGACTCAGGTCGCCTCGACCTGCAAAAAGAAAAAGAACCCCTGGTGCAGCCGTTTTGGGAATGGTCAGATCATCGTCTCTCTTCACTCGTTTGTTTTGGTCAACCCCTCTTCTCAAGCTTTACCACGCGCAAAAGTTTGATACGAAAGTGCTGCATTGGCATACCCCTTGCAGTTTTTGCGCGTTCTGTCCGAAGGTTTTTGCGACATACTCTGAAAGCAACACAGAGCACAGTGCAATGTGGCGCGTTCTGCCCGAAGGGTATGCGGAATACCCTAGCTGGAGGCAGAACAAGTGTGCCACATGCAATAAGAGGGTTCAACTTTGGTTTCCAGAACAGACTGGGTGGCAGATCACGGGCACGGCGCCCAACACCAAATTCGTGAGTCTCGTATTGGACGAGAACACGGACGTGTTCGCGGACACGGGCTGCGAGAACAACGAGGCGGAAGCGTACAGCGTCGTCGCAGACGTCGACTCGTCCAGCGTCGTCGTCACGGCCAAGACGAACGCTGGCGTCTTCTACGGAATCCAGGTGTGTTCATATCACCGCGATGGCGAGGATAGGTCTGCTGCCCCTTCTCTACCAGACGATGGGCAACTGCAGCAAAAATGGGACGGAGAGCTGAAACTCTACAGAGTCTACATTCATTGTGTCACAGTTGAAGCTCTTCGTCAATTAAAATTTTCATTCCTTGACCCAATTCAGCCTTGTCAAGGTTTTGCAGAAATTATGTCTTACAATCAATCAGCTGATAAAATTTACTTCTTTTTTTCAGACTTGTCTCAGTCTTCTGGATTTGAATCAAGACAAGAGTTTCTACTCAGGAAACATCGTTGACTGTCCACGCTTCTCCTTCAGAGGCTTCATGGTGAGTTACATGCTGCGTCCAACATCTGTTGCCCTCAGGCACAAAGCTCTTCAATTTTTGACTACATGTGCTATTTGGCAACAAAACTTTTCAAAACCACAAGCATGTCTTCATCAGACTTTCCTCAGCGCAGATGCATCATGATACTTTTGTTCAAGGGGACTCTTTCAAAGAGGTTTTAGGTGTCTTTCTTTTCAGTTGGACACGGGTCGGAATTTCTTCGGGAAGGAGGCTGTTCTGAATCTGCTGAGCGACATGGCGGCCTACAAGTTGAACCGGTTCCACTTCCACCTGAGCGACGACGAGGGCTGGAGGCTGCAGATCGACGGGCTGCCCGAGCTCACCGAGGTGCGAGCCGCACGCCACGCGACGAACCGAACAGTCTTGACAGGACATGTCTCATTCGAGTTGGCCTTTTCCCCACAAGAATCCCTTTTGATCAATTCAAGCAGCACTGATTTCCATAACACCTGGGAAAATGAATTTGTCGAGCTGGAAGAAGCCGATTTGGGGAGAAGAACCCTTGATGTGGACTTCCGGTTGGAGTCAGTTCCAATTGGTTCAAGCCGATATTCCACACGACCCTTCATCTTCCGCTTGAAGACCTATTCCTGTGGTTGTGATTGCGTTTTCACGTTTTTCTTGCACGTGTTGCGCAAATCGGGGGTCAATTGGCCCCAGGACAAAATGCATGTGAACCATTCTGTTCATGTTTTTCCTTTCAAGCTTGCCTGTATGTCAGGCCAGATTTTTCACTTATATAATCTACAACACCGCAGAAGAATGCAATTCTTGGTGTCCTGCAGATCGCAAGTCAGCGGTGCCACGACCTGGATGAGACGCAGTGTATCCTCCCTCAGCTCGGCTCCGGCCCAACCAGCTCCACCTCCGGATCCGGCTTCTACTCCACCCAGGACTACACGGAGATACTGCAGCACGCTGCCAAACTGCACATCCAGGTGCGCGCAGTGTGCAGGTCCACGTGTTTTAGTACTGCATACAGGGACTTGACGATTCGTAATTTTCTGGATGTTCCAATCACAGGTGATCCCGGAGTTCGACATGCCTGGCCACGCCCACGCTGCTATCAAGGCAATGGAGGCCAGATACTACAACAACATGAACACCAATCCGGACAAAGCCAGGTGAGGACGCAGTGAAAGGCGCAGTGCTTCAGAGAAGGGAAAATCAACGTGTTCAATGGGGCAAATTTGGGAGTTTTCTGTTTGGACACTGAAGACTTTCATTCTCTCTCTGGCTCTTTGGGACAGATACACTGGGCCCCCTGAAGTACAGAATTTTTCAAAGTTGGGAAAGGCTTCCCCAGGAGGTCGGGTTCAACAAAGTTAACCCAGCAGCATTGAATTTCAGGGAGTACTTGCTGTCAGACCTGGACGACAAGTCCGTTTACTACAGCGTCCAGTACTTCACAGACAACTCCGTCAATCCTTGCATGCCTTCAACTGCAGCATTCCTGCAAAAAGTCATACAGGTGAAAAAACAACATCCTCTGTCTGTTTGTCTGTCTGTCTGTCTGTCTGTCAGGAAAGGCAGACGTTGCTTTGTTGTTGGCAATTCGTACACAATTTTCTTAAGAGTGGCGGTGTGTCGGTGTGACAAGCAGAACAGATCAAATCTACTCTCAGTGGACTGCCCAAGCACGTCACCCTTGACGTCCATGGCCAGAGGCCACAGGTTTCCTTTGCTAAAAGCGCCAATGGTTTTGTTTCCTTGTGCAGGAGTTGTACAACATGCACCAGGCTGCAGGAAACCCGCTGCAATACTATCACTACGGCGGTGACGAAGTGGCTTCCACGGCCTGGATGGGCTCCCCGATCTGCCAACAGTTCATGCAGGACATGGGTTTCACCAGCAACAACGACCTCAAGAGGTTCTTCCTGGAAACGCTGGTCAATGTGACAGCAGGTGCGTGTGGGGGTCTTTTCGGCCTGTTTCGAGGATGCGGAGAGAAGCAAATGTTGATCATTTCCTGAGTCTCGCAGGTTCCAGACCCATGGCTTCATCGACGGTTTTGAGCTCCCTGCGTTCTTTCAGCTCAAACAAGACCTTTTCCTTGGTTTTGACTCCATCTCTGTGAAGAACAGGACAAGCTTGTCCCCTTGTTCCACGCGTAATTGTGAAAAATTTTGACACAAACTCACAAAAACGGAGTTCTAAAACAGAAAGGATTTCTCTCCTCTCTTTCCTTGTTTGGAAAAGTGTCCTCGTTCGTGTTTGATTTCTCTGCAAGACGAACTCGTACTCAGCGTCGCGTGCAGCGCGTGCGGTGCCTGCACCAAAAACAGTTTTCTCTTTGTTTTCCGAGCAGTTGTGGACAGCAACCTGGTGCTGGGCAGCTGGGAGGACGGCGTCATGAACACGACCTTCACCCCGTTCACTCTGCCCCCTGGTGCCAATGTGTACGCCAACTCGTGGCAGAACGTGTGGGAGTGGGGCGTGGGCGAAAGAGCCTACATTCTCGCCAACGCTGATTATAAGGTGAATAGTGTGTGTGTGTGTGTGTGTGTGTGTGTGTGTGTGTGTGTTTGTGTGTGTGTGTGTATTGAATTGTAATGTGCATTTTTCTGCAAACACTCGTGTGTACGTGCGGTGAAGATTTTGGAGATTGTGTGTTGGAAGGAGAAATGTACCAGGTTCATATCTCTGTGTTTCAGGTCGTTTTGTCGCACGCCACGCACCTGTACTTCGACCATCCCCACGAGCCTGACCCCAGGGAAAGAGGCTACTACTGGGCCACGAGATTCGCCAGCACGGAAAAGGTTGGGCTGGCCGCAATGCAATAATTCCAGCAGTCAGATTTCTGAAAGCTACCATAACGCAGTTGGGTAAAATGCTTTGAGTTGTGCAACACACAATGAGTGAAGCGTTCAGTGCAGACGTGAAATTGACCAGGAACAGTTGCGTTAGATCCAGGTTCAGAAAGTGTCGCGGCTGCCTCGGGCAAACACGTGGTGTGCGTGACAGGGTGAAAGTCAAAATTTTTGTTCAGTCACATTGCCGTCGTTTTTGAGGTAATCAAACACGCTCATACCAGACGTTGGGGTGAAAAACGAACACGCACACTGAAAACGTTCTGAAATAAATCAAACACTCACGTTTTAGACGTTCGGGTACATCCCTGACGACATCTACGCGAACATCAACGTGTCACGCATGGGCGACCCGCTGACAGAGGAGGGCGTGTGTAAAGACGGCTGTGTGCAGCTGGAGCAGGGCAAGCGAACCAACGTACTCGGTAAGCACTGCCGGATACAGGAAGCGATTGTACGAGTATGGGAGGCCCCAGGAGCCCTGTGGTCCCGTCCCAATGGAGTTCTTGACTGGGGTCGCGGCAAGGGTCAGAATTACAACACCCCAAACTGAGTTTTGAAGCCCGATGTGAAATCTCAGAAAACAGGTGAATACATGAAGGCTTTCTGCTCATTCTGCAGGCATCCAGGGTCAACTGTGGTCGGAAACTGTGAGAACGCAAGACTGGCTCGAGGACAGTATCTTCCCGCGACTTCTGGCTCTGGCTGAGAGAGCCTGGCACAAGGTACTCATTCCCACAAGTGATAATTGATGTGGCACCAGCAGAACCATCCACGTCAGCTTGATGGAAATCGTTGTTTCAAGCACTTGAAATGAAGTCGCCCGGCAGCATTATGTTGCTATTGGTGAGGTTCAGCACACCCATCCAGTGTCCATCAACTGCCACTCAGTGATGCAGACAAACAAATGTCAAGAGAACAACCAAGAGTGAACAACAAAATGAGGTCATTCTTGAGATCTGGTTGTCCGGGCAGCTGATGGATCTGGCACTTAGGTGCAACAATACGCGTTTGTGAAATTACAGGCTCGTTTGTGAAACTTCAGGGAACCTCCCAGGTAAAACTCTCATGCTCAATGAGGAATTTCAGTAAACACATGTGCTCCTTTCTCCTTGTTTCTCAATTGCCAAATCAGTGACACCATTTGGTCACTTGTCTTTGGCTCGGTGAAAATTTTTGGCATCTGCCCCACTTTTCTGGCTTTTTGGCGCACCGCACGTGAAGAGACCTCGGTGGTTGCTGAATGTCCCGACTGATGTGATGGTTGCCGCCCTGTTCCCCGACAGGCCCCGTGGGAGTCGGTGCAGGACGCCGGGGAGCGGGACGCGCAGCGCCGGGAGGACTGGGTGCAGTTCGCGCAGCTGCTCGGGCAGCACGAGCTCAGCCGACTCAACAGGAGGTTCCACCTCCGGCCACCAGGGGCCCAGATACAGGAGAAAGAGTGAGTATTTCAAACAACACCTGGTGTGAGTTGAGAACTCGTGGTCAGGATGAGCTGCTTTGTGCGTGTAGCAATGAAGGCGCAAACTAGAGAAAGATTTTAAAAGAAGCCCTTCACATTTTGCGACTGATGTAACAATGCATCGTGGGACCACAAAGTGTCATCCACACGAAGCATTCTCCATCCTTTTGGTGCAGGGCTGTTGTCCCTGGCATGTTGCTTCTTGCGGAACCAACAGCTTTCAATTTGGGACGTGTTTGCAGGGGCGGCGACCCTGAGCTGCGGGTGCGGACGGAGTTCCCGGGGCTCGAGGCGCAGTTCCGCGTGGACGGCGGGGCGTGGACGACGGTCCGCGGCTGGGAGACCGTCCCCGGGAACAGCACCGTCGACGTCCGCGTTAGGTAAGTGAGGAACCACGTCAAGGGGCTGGTGAAAGGGGTTTCACATGGTAGCCCGTTCATCTATTGCGGTTTGTTTCACCTGGTTGTCTGGTGTGTCAACAGGATATGTTTTTGAGGTCAAACACGAACGTGTTGAATAGCTTGACGCGCAGCTGGGTTTTAGACGTGAAGGCTGCGGCTGCTGTAGGTGTCAACGTGAATGAAAATAGAACATAGTACATATTTAGTGAAAATGAATAAAATCCTTTGACTCTGTTTCTCCTGGAGGACATTGCGTAAACCGCTGGCGTGCTGCTTGGCGTGTCTTTTTTCAAAAGGATATTGCTTTGTTTGCAGGAACGCACCGTGGGTCAGCGAGATCGTGACGCTGACGGCACCTCCCTCGTCGGGGGCGTCGCCCTGCGTCGGGTCCCCACTCACGATCCTGCTGCTGTGTGCCGTCCTCGTGCCCGTCCTCAAGAGACTAAGCTCCGTGTGAGCGAGAGAGAGAGAGAGAGAGTGAGGAGAGAGAGAGAGAGAGAGAGAGAGAGAGAGAGAGAGAGAGAGAGAAAGAGAAAGAGTGGGGAGAGATAGTGAGAAAGACAGAGAGAAAGAATGAGGAGAGGGACAGAGAGAGAGAGAAAGTGAGAGAAAGAGATAGTGTGTGTGTGTGTGTGAGAGTGAGAGAAAGATAGTGAGAGAGAGAGTGAGTGAGTGAGTGGGAGAGAGAGAGAGAGAGAGAGAGAGAGAGAGAGAGAGATGAGATGAGACGAGAGTGTGAGAACTCTGTGCACGCAGTCTCAGGACTGACAAATGAGATTAACCCAACACACTAAGTATTTGAAAATAATGTCTGTGTCTCGTGTTCTTGCTTGTGTTTTTGAATAAAAGGTCATGTTTGAAGAAAAACAACCGTCTGCTTGCTCGAGCGTTTTCTTCTTTGTTCTTGATTTCATTGTTGATGCGTAAGGCCCGGCGACAAACCTGGTGCTTTCGAAGATTCGTTTCACTTCCACGGCCATGTAAATCTTGGCCAAAACTGAATTTGTGAAGACCAAGGTAAAATTTCAGGTTGCAGAGACAGAAGGAAATCGTGTCCATGACAACCAGATAAGGCCGGTTCTCACACGCTATCGCAAACAAATTAATGACAAGGCAAACAAGTTCTATTTTCCTCCAGGCGCTCAGTGTGGCCCAAAGACCTCGATGCGTGGAAGCACATTTCCTCGCATTCTTGGGATCGTGGAGTCCAATGTCCCACTGCGCGGCGGATCCACGAGGCGGACAATGTTTTGCGGTTGCTCAACTTCGTTAAGCCTCAAGTTACAAGGAATTCATATTTTGGAAACGGACTGGACAATCCCGTTGTTTTGGAGGTCTGTAGTAGGTTTGTGGTCAGTATTGATGGAATCAAAAAATTGTGGTCCGGATTCGTAAGGAAAGGTTGATTGTTCGATTCAGTTCCAGAATTGCAGTGTTTTCTTGTGCACTGGCAAAGGCCACACCCATTGATAATGTAAGGACATGTGGCGGTGTCAGGTGACAAGGTTGTAACTGCGACCATAAACATGGCTGAAAAAGGCAAGTAAGAATACGTACAAAGTAGCCTGCCGATGAGTAAAGCTGACTAAGAAGTGTAAGTGCCCAGATGTAAGGAAGCAGCTGCAGGTCTGAATGAGTACTCACAGCGTAGAGTATGATCTCCTCTGGTTGCACTAAGAGCTTGGCACAAAACTCTCTGTGCTTGGGTTATTGCACCTGCACACCATATTCAGACTCTGTCACAGAATGTGTGACAACCGGACATTGCTGTAACAACTACTGCAGTACAGGGAACTTGTACGAAAACAAGGCGGACTTCACACTTTAGGGGACAGAACAATAACGAATCAGCGCGCCAGTACGTCACTGAGCACTGAAATGATGTGCTTTGCCAAGGGAACACAACCCCGTCAAGGCCATCTTGACCAAAGAGAAGACAACAACCGAAAAAGAATGTTGCAGTAACAAGACAAATTTCAAATTGAATCAATCTTCCTGATTTTTGCACCAACAATGTAGACATTTATGTCAAGAAAAACAAAATCAAAACCAATTGTGAAACGTGAAGACAACCAAGACAAAGCCAACCTTAGGATGACAAGACAAGATCCAAAAATTCAAATAAATGAAAACCTCACACCTCAAAAACACAGGAACAATGCATCTCATGAATGCCTTCGGCATTGTAGGTTGGTCAGACCCATGCCCCTTGGGTCTGGCTTGACCTTACCTTTGGGGGAGTACGTTGTTCCCAAACCCCTTTGCTTGAGCCACTGCTGAATTGGTGTGGACCAAACTTCAATGGATTCCTTCAATTCAATGGATTCATGATAACCTATTCTTCATTTCCATATGTTTTTGCGCAACACCATTCAGTTTTGCAGATGACAGATGTCAAAATTTTGCCAATTGTTTCACCTTTGCCTGCGTTGTTTGTTGTTGTGATTGAAGATATGGGGGGTGGGGAGCTCAAGTGAGACTCTATGTCACAAAAAAATTGAAACGTAAAACAACAAAATACTGAAACAAGTTCCAAGGCTTGGCGAAATCCACTCGTACATGGCCCTCTTCTGTCGTATGTTTGTGTCCAAGGCTGCTGAACAGCTGGATCTTTTTCAGGCCTGATGTCCACGTTCACTTTCACCGAGTGAAATCCACATGCAGTGCACGTGTTTTCCGCATCACGTATGAATTTAAATTGTGCACATGCATGCATGAACCATGCATCGCGCCTGCAGACATGTCTTGCGGCACTGGACTTCATTGAATTGAATTCCTGGATCTGCGCTGTGCTCTTGGCAAATAAAATCTGAGCGAGGAGCGACCACTTTTTTCTGCATGGTCCAGAACCATGTCAAGTGCAAACAAATAGAATAACACAGACGCCCAGTGAGGAGATAAAGAACGAACTGCATAACAAACTGGTCATTGTTTTGACAACGGCGTGATAAGGTGCATTTATGATCAGTAGCCACTCCCGGTTCAACATGCAGCGGACGGGTTTGGTACCTGTTTGGATTCTCGTCTGTTTTGCTGGTAAGTAACGACTAAAGACGGAAGCAATGGACGTGTTCCATTTGCACGTGAGGCTGACCAAGTCAGCCTAAACAGCTGGCTTTGCCCCATCTCCATCCAAGGGTGGAAGTCACGCGACTTCGCCGCTGCATGGCCAGCCGCATGTGGGAACACGCCCAATGACGAGTGTTTGAAGCGCAACTTTGTGCTCAGAGAGCGGAAAGACGAGCCAAATCCCATTTTCTGGGGAACGTCAAGCATCCTGAATGAATGTGAAAAAAACTTGAATGGTTGGTTCACTGGTTTGCAGCAGGCCTGCCGCACGCTTTTTCACAGCAGTCGTGTGACTTCGCACTTTGCGTCGCCAATGCCTTGCAACCGACTTATGCGGTGGTGTCCAATTTTGGGGAGGAGCCCAACACACACGAGGTGAGAATCGGAGACTGTGCGTTGTGCTCGTTTGAAACAACAGCCTCTTTCTGCTGTGATAACACAGACCGTCAAGGAACCTGCTCATAGAAAATTGCGTCATTGCATTTTGCATTGCAGGCAGAAATATTGCTCTCCAATGTGGAAACGAAGCCGCTGACCTCTGATGGAAACTGGGCCATTTATATTTGCAATCTCAGACTCTTCGAGCCCGAGACTTTGACTCCCAACCGCACAACAGGGATTCCTCTGGGTGAGAACTCGTCCACAATTTTCAAGCACAATCTTTGAGAAATGAGAAACAGTTTATGACACATCTCTGTTGTCTTCTTGTTCTCTTTCAGGCGATTCAAACCTGGAACTTTTCCACGTGCAAGGTTGTCTTTTCAAGTTGCAACCAACAACTGATTTCGTTATTGAGGCGTCTTCCACCCTCACCGTGCCCATACGAGCCAAGGACTGGCTGGTGAGTCCAAACATTCACACAGACCAATGTCTTCAGGTTTCCCTCCGAGTGTGACAGTTTTTAGGTGATTTGAGGTGGGTTGCACGATTTGGGCTGATGAGCCAAATCGGTGTGAGCCAAATCGAAGCACCTATAGGCGGCCTCTTCCAAAAGTATGTCAGCAGCACTTTTATGGTCAAGATGAGGATTGATTTGGGATCTTAAGGACTCTTTTGGTTCATTTTGGGTTGGGGATAATGCGCAAGGAAG